>Ga0315295_10000124_pt1 | contig 64465 bp, 28 predicted proteins | sample YL17G14_0_MG_FD_204453 | JGI IMG/M metagenome (GOLD analysis project Ga0315295, IMG submission 204453) | Sediment microbial communities from Yellowstone Lake, YNP, Wyoming, USA - YL17G14_0 | ecosystem: Environmental > Aquatic > Freshwater > Lake > Sediment | place: USA: Wyoming | collected... | reverse complement strand
CCTCGGACATTAACATCTATAAGAAAGAATTGAACGCTGGCAACACCCCGGTGAAGATAACGGGCGGTAAGCACGTGCGATTCACCAACAACAGCGTGAACGACAGCATGATCGATGCCGTGACCATCAGCGGCGTCAGCAACCTGACGCTCACAGACAACAGCATCACCAACATCTCCTTCGGCTACGGTTTCAAGCTCTCCACATCTACAGGGGTCCTGTTCCAAAGGAACTACATGAACGGTATGGCGAGGGGCCTGGAGATCCCGGGCGGGGTTAACACCTGCAAGATCCTCGACAACACCATCGAGGGGACAACGACCTCGGGCATACAGGTCGACGGGACCGACGGTGACTTCCTGATGAGGAATAACACCCTCAACAACAACACGGGGATCGCCCTCAACATCGATGGGCATGTCTCCAACCTCAGGATACTCGATAACCGCATCATCAACAACAATGGGCACGGCATCGTAACCAAATCCGACGCGTCCCTCGTCCTGGGGAATGCGGTCCAGTCGAACTGGGACGGCATATTTATCCTGGGCAATGACATCATCGTCAGGAACAACACGGTCCAGAACGCGTCCACCGGCATCACTGTCTACACATCTAAAAACGCAAAGTTGTTCGGCAACCGCATCGTTGGGAACAACTATGGCTTCGAATGCCTCGCTTGGCCGCTCACATCGACCGCGCTCATCTACGATAACGTCTTCATGGATAATAGGTTGCATATGGGGTCGCTCGACCCGGCATGCACCCTCAAATGGTATGTCGATAAACAGGCTGGCCCCAACATCATCGGCGGGCCCTATATCGGTGGCAACTTCTGGGACAACTACACGGGACAGGACCAGGACGGGGACTTCCTCGGCGACACCAAGGTGCCTTTCTGGCCCGGGGACCTGCACCCGCTCATCCCAGCGGCGCCAACCCTCGAGGACAAGACCAATGACACGGCCTTCACTGGAAAGCCCTTCCACGTGCAGTTCGTCGTCACCAATAACTGGGGCAACTCCAGCGGCAAGGTCGATACCTGGCAAGACCTGAAGAGCCATTTCATATATACGGCGTTCGTGACGGGCAAGGACGGCAACAGGACCTACTTCGCCGCCGACATCGACATCGACACGAACAGCGCGAACCTGTCCTACAGGATCGATGGGGCCAACATTTGGGGCAAGAACACCTCCATAACGAGGCTGGGCATCCCGGTCCTGGACATCATCCCACCGAACCTGACCGACCTCTCCGCCGTACCCCACGTCAACAAGACCTTTGAGCTCGACGCCAAGGCCAGCGACAACATCCAGGTTTCCAGCGTCAAGGCCCAGTACCGTATCGACGACGGTCCTTGGGCCTACGGGGACATGTCCCTCTCGGGGCAGATGTACACATTGACAATAGACATACCGCTCTCCGCACACAATCTGTCATACATATTCGTGGCCTACGACAAGGTCAGCCTCAACGCAACGGTCCCGCTGCGCAAGCAGAACGTCATTGACGATGTGGCGCCGACCATCAAGGACGCGAGCGGCACCCCGGTCAACGGCGAGGCCTTCAACATATCCTACAAGGCCGCGGACAACATAGGCATTTACGGGGGCAGGGTCGAATACCGGTTCGACGGCGGGCCGAAAACCTTCGTGAACGGCACGACCGACGGCCTTCAGATCTCTGTGCCATCGGATTCCTCGGTCCTCGTTTACAAGGTCACCTGCTGGGACGCCTCGTACAACCTCAGGTCGATCGAGGTCAGCAAGGCCGTCGAGGACAGGACCCCGCCGACGGTCGGGATGAGCATTGGCGAGGCCAAGACCGGCCTCGATGTCTCGATTGGAATGAACGCGACCGACAATCGTGGCATCTCCACCATGGTAATCCTGTATTCCTTCGATAATTCGACATGGACTCCGAAGATGGTTCTTAATTCCCAAGAACCCTGGAGCGTGGTGGTAACCGTTCCACTGGATGCGGTCTTTTTATACTACAAGGCCAAGGCCATGGACACGGCCAACAACTCAAGGGAACTGGACGGAAGGACCTCTGTCAGGGATGTCATCCCACCGGCTCTAAGCATCCCCACGGGTCCCCAGCTCTCGACGGGAAGCGATTTCACGTTCATTGCGAACATAACTGACAACATCGGTATAACGAAGTCCACACTGGAGTATTGGTTCGACGGCGGGCAATCAACGAACGTGAGCTTCCGGGACTCGGCCACCATACACATCCCAGGATCCGCAAGGGACTTGAACTACATCCTAGTGGCCAAGGACGCGGCCGGGAACACGAGGTCGTTGAAAGGGAAACTGGCCGTGATGGATAGGACCTCCCCCACGCTGAAGGACATGACCAACGGGACGCCCGAGGCCGGAAAGGATTTCGTGCTATCCGTCTCCGCGGACGACAACATAGGGATAACGAGCGTCAAGGTCTCCTATTCGATCGACGGCAAGAACTATACGGCCCAAATGAAGCTGGCCCAGGGGCTGTATTCAACGACGATAAAGCTCCTGGCCGGCTCGAAGCGGCTAAGCTATTCCTTCATCGCGGTCGACCAGAGCGGCAATGAGGCCAGGACCCAGGAGAGCGCGAAGGACATCAGCGGCGGGACAATAACGCCGCCGATTAATCCTCCCCCTATTATTCCGACCTCGGGAGGCTCGATGCTACTTACCATAGCGATCATCATTGCCGTGGTCATAGGGGCCATTGTTGCCGCCGTCCTGCTTATAAAACGAAAGGGGAAAGGGAAGGCGCCGGCAGATGCCATTCTCGCGCCGGTCCAAAATGCGCCACCCAAACCCCCTCAGGTCCCTCCGTCCGGACCCGGAGCAGTAACATATACGATTGAGGAAATCGAGAAGCCCCCCGAGTCTGAGTTGTGACGCGTATCAATAGACCTCGAGGTTCGTTCGAGGCGCCTGCCCAATCTAGATATCGGGCATCGGCCCCGGCCCGGTGGTGGTGGTCTGGTTCTTTAACCGGAGGCCTTACTAGGACGAACACGACAGACAGCTTGGGCCATGTCGGGCCCATGGCAATCTCCGTATTTTTCTAGAACCGTTCGTGCGAAGATATATTTTCTGGTGAGGATATAGAACAAAATAAGTGGTTAAATGGTAAGGATAAGGATAATAGCAAGACGGTCGAACGGCCGAAGGATTTAAATATCATGTATTACAATAGTAATACAATGGTGATACAATGAAAAATGACATGGTCACGATACGACTCTCCCGGTGGGACCTCGAACGTATCAATCAGGCGATCCGAAAGGGATTCTTCAACAATAGGTCGGACTTTGTAAGGTCCGCTGTGCGAAAAATGGCCGACGAGCTCGACAATGTTCCCAAGGCGGTCCTGGAAATGATCGAGGAATCCACACAACGAGGTCTTACCATGGAACACGTACGAAAGGCATCGAAGGATGCCGGGCGGACCGCACATTCACGAAAGTGCAAACAATGACCGAACGCGTCTTTTTGGACACAAGCGTCATCATCGCTGCGGTAACCGGCACAAGCGCCGAGGCCTTCCGATTGGTCTTCACAACCTCTTACGAAGCCCATACGAACGAATATGCGCTCAAGGAGGTTTATCATGTCCTTCGGAAGGTCCTTAGGTTCAAAGAAGAGCTCATAGCTAAGGTCCTGGATAGTATCCGTGAGAGGATTATCATCCACAAGGACCCGCCGGTCAAAGCCTTCAAGAAATTGAATTTAAGGGATAAAGCAGACCGCCCAATTGTCTATTCGGCCATGGAGCTTGGATGTACCTTGATAATCGCCGATGAGGTCACATATCAAGATGCAAAGAAATATGTGAAGGTGCGCAGGCTTGGGGATTAATATGCTTCCTTCGATCTGCCCGGTCCTGATATCGGGCATCGGCCCCGGCCTGGTGGCGGTGGTCTGGTTCTTTGACCGGAGGCCCTATTAAGACGAACGCGATGGCAGCCCGGGCCACGCAGGCTCAGGTTCTGTTAATCATCCTATATCCTAGTTTCAAATTAATAATGCAAAATCCCCTCAAAAAGATGTTAAATGGCAATAGGTCTTATTACTGCCTAACATAATCGGAGGGTCGATATGTCGAAGCCGTCTAGAAATAGGGCGTTGAACCTGTTCGTGGTCATCCTGATGTTCGAGGCTAGCCTTATCACCGCTCTCGTCCCGGCCCTAGCCGCAGGTCCTATTTCGGGCGGGTCCCGGTCCGATCCACCATCAATTACAGACAATCTCCCTGTCACGGCCCTCATGAACTGGACAAGGACCGATACCATAATGGTCCAGGGGGATGGGACCCCCAATTTCATTCATGCCTACGGGCCACTGGATATAATCCAATTGCCCGACGGTTCCTATCGTATATATTTCGCTTCCAATACGCAAACCGGTGCCATTGAGAGCGTCATGAGCGCCAAATCCAATGACATGTTGAACTGGACCGTCGAACCGGGGAAAAGGATCCCGAACTCCCCTCCCTCCATCTACAGCGACCCTTTCGTGATGAGGCTCTCGAACGGGAAATATCGCTTGTACTACCACATGGCGAATGGTGTCTACGGGGCTATACAGAGTTCCATCTCCGATGACGGTCTGACCTTCACGGTCGAACCAGGGGATAGGATAAATTCCGCCATATCCGGTTCGAACGATGTCGGCTATCCCTTCGTATTCGATTTCGGGAACGGGACCCTGAGGATGTACTTCAAGGCCTACGATGGTTCGCACAACTGGATAGCCAGCGCGCTCTCTAACGACGGCCTGAACTGGGCCGGGGAGCAAGGCCGGAGGATAGACTACGGAGGGATCAATGATTCACAGCGCGCGGAATCCCCCTGGGTCATCAATCTCACGAAAGGTTATAGGATGTATTATTTAGGCGGCGACTTCATCACCGGGAACCTCAAGGTCCTCAGCGCTTATTCGCTCGATGGTTTCACATGGACCAAGGAATCCGGTTCAAGGCTGTTAGCGGGTGGCAAGTACGATAGCGCTGGTATTTCCGCCGGGGACGCGGTCATTCGAATGCCCGATGGTAAATATGGGATGTACTATGCGGGCTACGACGGGAGCAAGGTCCGGATAACATTAGCCAGGGCCGACCCTGCTGTTCAAGATATCTCGATCGTTCCTGGGAACATCGCCTTTTCAGAAGATCCAGCTAAGGAGGGCGACAAGGTCACGATATCCGCCAAGGTCCTGAACCATGGCTCGGAGGCGGCCAATGGCACCACTGTCCAGTTCCGGGACGGCAAGCCCTTCAATGGCCTCGATTTCAACAAGGAACCCGGGGTCCGGCTCGACCTGGGTCATCAGGGGACCGCGGACCAGTTCAGCCTCGGGATGCCGGAGATCATCCGCCTCGATAACGGCTCATACAGACTGTTCTATCAAGGCCAGGACGCCTATTCCGGTAACGGCCGCATCTTGAGCTCCATCTCAAACGATGGATATCACTGGAAGAGCGAGCCGGGCTATAGGATTAACAATAACCTACCGCAATACTTCCGATTGGTCGGTGCACCGAACGTCGTCCGCTTCGATAATGGCTCATATCGCATCTATTACAATGGCTACAATAATGTCGATAGTGACATCTTCAGTGCGATCTCCTCCAATGGCTTCGATTTCTCTGTTGAACAAGGAACCAGGATACATCGGGGGGGCCTCTATGATAGCGCCGGCGTGTCCGACCCATCCATGGTCCGATTGGCCGACGGGAACTGGAGGATGTACTATTATGCCGACAACGCGACCACGTCCCATATCCTATCGGCCTGGTCCAAGGACGGCATCAATTTCATCAAGGAAGGCCCAAGGCTGGAACCAGGCGGTCAATATGATACCAATGTGGCCCACTCGCCCAAGGTCTTCCGCACCGCATCGGGTCATTACCGGATGTATTACACCGGCGAGACGGCCTCTGGCGGCCATATCCTATCTGCTTACTCGTACGATGGGCTCGTCTGGACCAAGGATCCCGGGTTCCGGCTCGCGCCCGGTTCCGGCTCGGACAAGGACGCTACGAACGTCGGGGTCGGTGACCTCATCAAGCTCGATAATGGGAACTATCGCCTCTACTACCAGGGCTGCTACCTGGTCGCGGGCATCTCGATCTGGATCATCATGTCGTCGAACTCCACCTATGCGGATGGAAAGGTTATCAATGAGACCACGATGGATATCCCGGCGAACGGCCTAGGAACGACCTCTACGACCTGGGACACCACCGGCAAGATCGGGAACCATTCCATCTATGTGACGGTGGATTCGAAGAACATCATCCGGGAGACGGACGAGACCAACAATACCGCCTTCCGAAACATCACCGTCGAGGCCGGCTTCAGGGGCGTCCTTAATATCAAGGCGGATGTCGACCCCAAATATAATTACGTCGAACCCGGGGAGAATCTTACAGTCCACGCAAAGGTCATCGTGACATCGGGCCACACGAACGAAAGGAACGTCACATTCAAGTTATTGGACCCGTCCGGTACACCGGTCCTGAATAACGTCTCTAAGTTGAACTCCACGAACGAGACCAATACCACATTCCCACTGTCATTGTCCCTGATTCCGGGGATCTACACCGTATGGGGGAACTTTAGCCAGGTCAACAACACGACAGCGGTGAACATATCGAGGGTCCCGCCGTCCATCAACCACCTTTCGGAGATGACATACATCGAGGGGACCAAGGGCCACTGGTTGAACTGGACCTGCTCTGACAAGAACCCTGTCTATTATAATCTGTCCATTTTCGGCGATATCACTTTCTATAAATCGGGTATCTATTGGAACGGGAGCAATATCTCGATAAATGTGGACGGCCTAGCCGTCGGGAAATACCAATACCGGCTCGTCATAGCTGATATCAACAACCTCACAGCTGACGACTCGGTCTACGTGACCGTTGTCAAGGACAAACCACCGGCCATCAATATAACATCACCAAAATACGGTTCGCTTGTGTCAGGGCTATTGAATATCACAGGAACGGCGAGCGACCCTGATGGGAAGGTCACTGACGTCCAGCTCAACTTGGGGGGTTCGGCCTGGTTCCCAGCCAATGGGACCGATAACTGGTTCCTTGTCTGGGACACCTGGACAATGACGCCTGGGTGGAACACCATAACCGCAAGGGCCACGGACAATTTTGGCGTCCAGAACACGACCTCCATACAGGTCAAGATCCCGGTCCCACCAAAATACCTGCCAATGGTGACCATCCTCTCACCTGCGAACAATTCACAGACCATAGGCATCGTCCAGGTCAAGGGCACGACCTCTGTAAAGAACGGCACTATTAATTCGGTAGATTACAAAGTCGACAACGGTGCCTGGTCCAAGGCCACGGGCACATCGTCATGGTCCTTCGATTGGGACACGAGGACCTATACCAATAGGACATATGTTATCCATGTCCGCGCCACCGATAATTTATCCGCGACGGCAGAAGCCCTCCTGTATCTGATCGTGGCGAACCCTCACCCGAACAATCCACCGACGATCACGATCACAAGTCCGAAATCAATGGAGACCGTCGGCATGGCCATCGTCATCAAGGGCACGGCCTCGGACCCTGACGGAGACAACATCACTGTCAAGGTCAGGATAGACAACGATCCATGGCAGAACGCGACCGGTAACAAGGATTGGAAGTTCAACTGGAACACGGTCGTGAAGAAGAACGGCAACTATACCATCACCGCCAGGGCCACGGACGAGCACGGCGCCTCATCCGATGTCAGCCTCACGATAAAGGTCGAGAACCAAGGGAAACCTCACCAGGACACGACCTCAACCACAGAAGACACCGTTAAGTCCGCGTGTTACGTCATAATTGTCGCTGCCACCATCGCGGGGACCGCCGCCGCCGGCAGCTACGCCTTCACGGACCTCGGCCGCTGGCTTCGGTTCAGGGGTCTCCTGATGCAGATGTACTCGAAGCGCCGGGACGACAAGGTCTTGGACAACTTCATACGCGGCTGGGTCCAGGGCGTCGTTGTCAGGGACCCGGGCATCCGGCCCGTGGATGTCATAGAGACCTTCGAGGGCCAGTACTCTGGGAACCTCATCTATTACCATATCAACGAGCTCGTCAGGTTCGGCTACGTCTACATGGTCCAGAGGAACAGGAACGGGCAGATCGTCAAGGTCTGGAAGGGAGACAACGGCAAGGTGGTCGAGAACGTCCACATCACGGATGCGGAGAAGGCCACGGACTTCACGGTCAGGAACTCCACACTGTTGGGCCTGTCGCTTCACCTGTATCCCTCGGACATCATGGCCCCCAAGAGCCAGCTGAACCTGAGGAAGAAGCAGAGGTTCATGGTCTACAAGTATCTGGTCCAGAACCCGGGCAGGAACCAGACCGAGATCGCCGATGCCTTGGACATGGTCCGCCAGGCGGTTGCCTATCACCTCAAGGAACTCCAGAAGGACGGTCTCCTTATCGTTGGCACCAGCGGCCGGGCCAAGTACTACTACGTGGACTCCGGGATTGGCCAGAAGGACGTGGGCCTCAGGGCGGAGGTCGGGCCGGTCCAGGCGCCATCGAACCAGTTACGGACCGAATGAGCGCGGTTCTTTTTATTCCTTTTTTTCAGCAAATTATATATATCACTAATGATATATCCACTAAATAGTGGACAGTCCACTAAATGGTGGAATAATGAAACACCTTCAACCCAAGACCCTTCAGATAATGGTAGCCGTTCTGACCAATCCATCCTTTTCTCAAAGAATGATAAGGAAGATTTGCCATGAAACGAACCCAATCTCGCTAGGTCATGTGAACAAAGTCATCATGGACCTTGAGCGCAAAGGGTTCGTAGAACCACTTCTCAATAAATTCCATCTAACTAGTCATCTGAATGAATTGAATGGGGAACTGAAAAAGGGTCACACACCTGCACGGATTACATACCGCCTTTCGGACCCTGTTGGGCTCCTGCGCTACATCGCATATTTCCGGTCGATGAAGGAGCTGCGGGCCTTCTCGGTCCGCGTCGATGCAACTTCCGAGGCAGTGATCGAAGAGCTGGAAAAGGAAGGTGTCATCTTCTGTCTCGGCACCGCCCAATCCCGATATTCGTCTTATTACAGACCGGATGAAATATCGTTCTATGCATTGGACCCGGAAAGGCTACTTGGGATTTTCTCGAATGCCTCTTATGGTGATACCAAGATCGGTTGTTATCATATCGATTATGTGCGGACAGTCCAGGACCGGACTTCCCTGCTGGACACACGGTTTGCGATGAACGAGGGCTCGATCTCGCTCACAACGAAGGTGCAGACCGTCGTGGACATGTTCTGCGATGGGAAGGGAGCATATGCAAAACCATTGCTAAAAGAGTTGTGGGGGGTCCAGATTTGACCTACACCTTTGCCCGGTATAGAAAAGAACATTTCATATCTTGTCTTTTCAAATCCATACTGACCGATATGCAAAATCCGCCCCAATGCCGTTCATATACTAAGGCCCAATGGTAAGAATCGCACAAGAACATCCGATATACCTCGACCGCCAGAATAGAGTATCAGAGAAAAGGATGGGTGGTCTGGATGTCATCAATGATGTTCGAATGCGAGGTCGGGTCTTGTGAGACGGTCAGCGATGTCGAGCTTTGCGATGGAAAGGAAGAGGCAACGGTCAGGGATGACGGGAAGGATTTCCCCATGAGCGAGGTCATGGCCAGGCTGTGCCACATCCTGTTGGGCTTGGAATGGATGAGGGTCCTGCTCATCGGCAGGGATGGGAGGATCGGGAAGAGCTTGATCCGTGCCTGAACTCGAAAATTTTCTCATATTCATGCATGCAGCGCACTGGATGGAATATTATCTTCCATTAGGTGTTCAGCGTTCGCTCGTTCCCCGGAGAGACCTATACAAAGAGAACCTAGGATATGTTCATCATTATGTCCATCTAGCAAAGAAATGAATAATAGGCGTTGTGGGAAAAGGAATACGGGGCGGTATTGATTTGTAGGAAGGACCCCCAGTATGATGATTTAAACCTACAATATTTAAATGCGCATCAGATTATAGAGGTCAGGAGAACAAAGGGGACAGACCATGGTTTCAAAGGACGAGTTGGAACGGATTGGTTTTACCGGCTTGGAATATTTCAACAAGGATGATTATTCAAACGCATTGACTTATCTGAATCAGTATCTTCAGCATGACCAATCGAACCCGACTATTTGGGGATTAACCGGTCTTACATATCATAATCTCAAGAACTTCCAATATGCATTGTATTGTTTTGACCGAGTATTGAGCCTGGATAACAGGAACGTGACCGCCTGGCAGATGAAGGGAACGATCCTGCATGGAGAAATGGACAATCCCGTTGAAGCAATAAAATGTCTGGATATTGTACTGAACATCGAACCATCCGAACTACGATATTTGTTACGGGGCCAGTGCTCGTTCAAATTGGATAAGATCCAAGAGGCACTGTTCTTCTTCGAACGAGGGCTCGCGATGAACCCGGATCATACATCCCTGAACAATATGGCGGGGCTTGCCCTATTCAAGCTCGAAAGGTATCGAGATTCGATCCCCTTTTTGGAGAGGTCCTTGAGAAGGGAATATTCTAAATCCATAGATAATATCCTGGAGAAGGCAAAGGAACTGCAGGGTTCCGCAGATGACAAATCCACGGGTCAATACATGCAACCCGTCATGCCGCCCAGTATGCCCATGACCCAGGCGATCCCGGTCCAATCCACGCCGGTATCCCAGCAGGCCCCAATCTACATCCAGGTCGGGAAGATCGGTGACCAGAACACATCTGTAAAGGATTCCGTGGTATACAAATCGAACCTGACCTCTGGACAGTCAGATAAGATCCAGATTTGTCCTTATTGCGGCAAGGACCTGAACTTCCCGAAAACACCGAGGTTCTGTCCCTTCTGCAAAGAACAAATAATGCACTGAATTACATGATATGGGCGGATCCCGACCAGCCCGGGCCATTATTGTCTGCCGCACAAATCAACGAAAACGATATTAACGGTCTTAATCCTTCATATAATATCTAATATATGGGACACATCCGAATTCAGCCGAATATCCCGACCCGGAGCGCATCCCGATGAACCTCCCGAAGCTCGCATCCATCATACTGGTCTTCACGCTCATCCTTCCATCCTTCTTCACAATTCCCGTCCCGGCCCTGTTCGGCAAGGATGCGAACCTCGACATTACGACAGACTGGTCGTTCCTTGGAGAAGAGGATGACGATTATTTCGGGAGTTCCTCCAAGATAATCAAGGACGTCAATGGCGACGGCTACGACGACATGCTCATATCCGCGATCAAGGGCAATTCCGGTGGGAACAATTCTGGCCAGGTCTACCTGTTCTTCGGCGGCCCCCACGGATGGCCCAAGGACACCTCGGCCTCGAAGGCCAACGCCTCCATCCAGGTCAATGTGACCAACGAATGGCTTGGCCGTGCGCTCGCATCGGCGGGCGACGTGAACAAGGACGGCCTTGGGGACATGATCATCGGTGACAGGAACAGTAACAGCCTCAACGGCGGGGCCTACCTGTTCTTGGGAAGACGCTCGGGCTGGAGGCTGAACATGAGCCAGACGGACGCCGATGCCACATTCATAGGCCCTCAGAACAGCGCGCTGGGCTCCGCGGTCGACGGGGTCGGCGATGTCAACGGCGACGGATATGATGATCTGCTCATAGGTGCTGATATGCATACCATTAACATGGGGGCCCAGGGCGTGACGTACCTGGTCCTTGGGAAGTCCTCGGGATGGGCCCAGGACACCCCGATAGAGAACATCGCTGCCGGGAGCTTCATCGGCGAGGCCGGGTTCGATGAGTCCGGATCGACCTTATCCCGGGCCGGCGACGTCAACGGGGACGGTTACGACGACTTCCTCATCGGCGCGGAATGGAACTCCAAGATCGCACATTTCTCTGGCCAGGCATACCTGATATTCGGCAAGGCCTCTGGATGGCAGGCCCATGTCTCCCTATCTAAGGCCAACGCCTCGTTCACAGGCGAGTTGCCCGACGCATGGGCCGGCAGTGGCATCGATGGTGGCGGTGACGTGAACGGGGACGGTTACGACGATCTCCTCATCGGCGCATGCCAGGATTCCGATGCGGTCTCCCAAGGAGGCCAGGTCTATCTCATCCTGGGCAAGCCCTCGGGGTGGCAGACGTACACGAACCTGTCCCAATCGAACGCATCCTTCAGGGGCGGACTAATTGAGCAGATCGGCCGGAACATGGCCATCCGGGGCGACCTGAACGGCGACGGGCTTGACGATGTCGTCCTGGGGATGCCCCTTTTCCAGAACGGCATCCAACAATTCTCGGGAAAGACCTTCGTGTTCCCGGGAAAGGCCGCCGGCTGGACCATGGACACCTCCGTTCATTCCAGCGCCAACTCGCTGGTCGGCCAGAACTACATGGAGACCTCGGGGGAACAGGTGTCGACCGGGGGCGATGTCAATGCCGACGGTGTGGATGACCTCCTGATAGGGGCGGCCCAAAACAACCAGGTCGCGACCAAAGCCGGCAAGGCCTATCTTGTGCTCGGCGACCATAACGCGGGGCCGTCCTCAGTTACGACCCTCAAGGCATACTTCGACCCTCAATATTCCATCGCGACCTCCTTAGCGGACCTCCCCTCGACCGTCTACATCGAGCTCAAGGGACCCGGCGGTAGCGTCTCCAGAAAGGATACGGCGGTCCTGAACGTCACGAGCACGGCGACCCCACGCGGTTTCAAGATGAGGCTCCTCGAGACCGGCCTCACGACCGATGCCTACCGCGGGGCCCTGCACATCCAGAACCACACGAGGCCGGACCATGACGAGATAGGTGCCGCCATGGGGGCCATGGTGAACCTCACGCCCGTGATGGCCCCCTCCGCTTTCATAACGATCCTGGTCTCGCCGCCCCCGGTCAGGATCTCCCCGCTGGACCCGTTCCTCAATGCGACCGAGGACAAGGAGTACAATGTCCGCTATGTGTCCACCGGCAAGAACACGATAACCAAATGGACCCTGACGACGAACGTCAGCTGGCTCACATTCGACACCGGGATAAGGACGCTCTACGGGACGCCGAACAACGGCGATGTCGGGCCCTTCGATGTCAATATTAAAACCGAGGACGGCCTCGGCAATAGCTACGAGCACTCGTTCAAGGCCACCGTTGCCAACGCGCTGCCCCATATATTGAACGCCAGTTTGCCGAACGCTACCCAAGACCTCCCTTACCGCGTGGACTTGAAGGCCGATGACGAGGGCCAGGGTCGCGGGGGATGGTCCGCGAACCTGAGCGCCCCCTGGCTCCATTTTAACGCCTCGACAGGGGTCCTGAACGGGACCCCAGGGCCCTACGATGCCGAAGTCCCGACCTGGGCCAATGTCACATTCAACGACGGCAACTGGGCCAAGGCCAACCGGAACTTCAGTTTCAGGGTCATCAACATCAACGACGCCCCGAGGATCCTCACCAAGGATATCAATACGACCTTCCAGGACCAACCTTATCTCGTCAAGTACACCGCCGTGGACCCGGACGAGAACGACACGACCACCTGGGCCTTCTACACGAACTGCTCCTCGTGGCTCAAGTTCGAAATCGGGAACTCGACGCTGTTCGGCACTCCGACCAACAACAATGTGGGCACCTGCCGTGTCAACGTCTCCGTCGCGGACCTCAAGGACGCCAGGGACTTTCACAACTTCACGCTCACGGTCGTCAATGTCAACGACCCGCCCGTCATCGAGGGCCAGCCACCGTCTCAGGCAACGGTATTGACGGCCTACGTGTTCAAGGTCAACATATCGGACCCGGACATGGGCGACGTCCACCACTTCGCGCTCGTGGATGCCCCGAAGAACATGACCATCGGTTCTTTGAACGGGACCATCCGGTGGTTCCCGGCACGGGAACAGCGGGGCAAGAATCACGTCAACGTCTCGGTGACGGACAGCAATGCGACCGTCACGAAGGCCTTCGATATCGAGGTCTCGGTGCCGAGGCCGACGCTCACGGTACCGAAGGATGGTTCGGAGGTCAAGATCACGAGGCCGGAGCTCATGTGGGACCTGAACCTGGTGACGGGCCTGAACATCAGGTACGACGTCTATCTGGACCAGAAAGGAACCCCCAGCACATTGGTGGCCTCGGACCTCATGACCAAGAACCTGACCCTGGGCAAGCCGCTCACCGACAACACCCAATACTACTGGTCCGTGGTGCCGCGGGCCAAGGCCCCGGACGGCACCATCTTGTACGGGGACCCATCGCCCATCTGGAGCTTCAAGGTCAATACCGGGTTCATCCCTGACTACACCATAATACTGGACCTGGACAATTCCTCGATGAGGGCCAAGCGTGGCGGTACGGTCCTCGTCCGCATGACCGTCCAGAACAACGGCAACATGGAAGGGAACATCACCATCTCGGTCCAGTCGGACCTTCCGGCCTCGTCCCTGTCCTACGGGACCAACGTCCACCTCAGGCCTAAGACCACGGCCATAATGTTCCTGACCATCGTGGTCCCCAAGAACCTGGCCTACGGGGACCACGTCATGAAGATAACCGCATCATTCGGCAACCGCACCAGCCCAAAGGCCTTCAAGCTCACCCTCGAGAAACCGACGGGCACCAATCTTTTTTCCGGGATCTACCTGGTCCTATGGGTCGGCCTCATCGCGCTGATTGCATGCCTCGTCGCAGGCGTGGCCTACTCGTCCCACCGCAGGAAGAAGTCCGACGAAGCAAGAGTCAAATCCGAGACCGAGCTGGCGACCGTAAAAGCCCAGGCCGATACCGTGGAGGACTTCACCATAGACGAGATCTTCCTGATCTACCAGGACGGGCGCCTCATATCCCACGTCTCCTACAAGGAGGCGCACATCGACAACCAGCTCTTTAGCAGCATGCTCATCGCGCTTCAGGGCTTCGTCAAGGAATCCTTCCAGACCGAGGACGGCCTGTCGAGGTTCGACTACGGGACGCGCAAGATGATACTCGAGAGGGGCCAATATCTCATCCTCGCCGTGGCGCTATCGGGGCCAGAACCCAAGATCCTCAAGGAGAACATGCACATCCTCATCCAAAAGGTCGAAGGGCTCTACGCGGGCGTCATCGAAAACTGGGACGGCTCCGTGGAGCGGTTCAGGGACGTCAACCTGATGCTGGCACCGCTTTTCGACATCAAGAAGGGCCTCAAGATAAAGAAGGAGAAGGAGGAGGTCACGGTCAGGAGCGGCATCGAGTTCTTCGGCGGATATGTTCGTCTGAAGGTCGCCGTGTCCAACGATCTCTCGACGCCGATATCGGACGTCGAGCTCGCCATCACCTACGACCAGATGACCATGAGGCTCAGTCACATCCAGCCCGATTACCCCATGAGGGGCAGCACGGCCTATCTTACTGCCATCGAGCCCAACGAGAAGAGGACCGTGGCCTTCTACCTGGACCCGCTCATCTGCCAGGAATCCCATGTCGACGCCACTGTGAAGTTCAAGAACCCCTACGGGACCGCCGGCGAAGCCGTCATGAAGCGCCGGCCCGTGGACATCGTATGCCCGATATTCTATACGCCCGAGAACATCAACGTGGCCATGCTCAAGAGGCTCCTTGGCGAGATACAGTACAAGGACAACCGCATATACGCGATACCCGAATGGACAGACCTTATGCAGGTCTACGAGCTCGCGAGGCAGACCGTGGCCATGCACGATATACAGCTCGTAAGAAGCTTCAAGGACCAGACCCAGGGCAACTTCTTAGGAGAGGCCTGGTACTACGGCAAGACCAAGGAGACCCACGAGGAGATCCTGCTCAAGGCCTCGGTCAGGGAGCAGCCTAGGTCCCTTGAGGTCCAGGTGGCCAGCTCGAACATATCCAGCCTCACTGGCCTGTTGGCCGAGGTCAGTAACAACATGCTGAGGTTATGCCAGGAAAAGGCGGTCTGTACGCTCATGCCCTGCACTGACAAGGAATGGAAGGACTACATCGCATCCTGCGAGACCATGCTTGACAGGTACGGGCGGCAGGAAACGGACGGACAGACCGGCGTGCCCGGTCCTCCGGCTGCACCGTGAGGGGCCTACTTTCTAGGGGCAATTTAGGCAGTATCCTTCAGCCCTGCCTGGCCAAAGATTTTGATTGTGCCACAAAACATATTTATAATCATAATACGCTATTATTTCTACTATGAAATATCCTAGGGATGGGAATTCACAAAATACGATTTCATTACAGTCCTAACTATTAATGATAGAATATGTTTATTAGATAACTCGGGGGTCCATGGCCGTGCCAAGCATGATCGGGAAGTCCGTCTCCATGGTGGTCCTAGGCCTCATGGTGCTCGGCCCCATGGCGGCCGCGATCAACATCATCGGGGCTAATCCCTTGCCTGCTAGCAATGAGGTCCAGCCTATGGCCGGGCCGCGGACCGTGACCCTGACCCGCCTCACCGGGTCCCCGCCCACCATAAACGGCGTCTTCAGCAATGCCAACGAATGGGCCAGTGCACAGACCGTCAATGCAGGCCATAGTGGATACCAAGTGAAACTTTACCTCGAGGCCGACGGGACCTGGCTTTACATGATGATAGACGAGATTTCGGACACGGACCTTTCACCCAATGACCTTCCCCCGCCATTCGCGACCAAAGAATACACGTTCATAATGTTGGACGGTAATAACGACGGCAAGATAACCTATGTCAAAGACTCACCCAACTCCTCCGGCATCTCCTACGGTGGCAAGAACGCCGACTTCGGCTTCGTTTTCTGGGGCGACAACGAAATCTGGAACTCGAGCGTGACGCTCCAAGGTGGAAATATGATATATTTCGTGACCGGCTTCGGTGGCCATTCTATAGCGGCCACGGGCTTCGGCGCTACGCCCAACTCGGCCACGCCCCACCGGGTCCATGAGCTCAAGATAGGTTACGACGGAAATGTGGACGACCTGGGATGCAGTAAAGGTTACCCGTACACAAAGCGCTTCAATCTCATGTCCATCAAGAACAATTCCAATGTGGCAACGGTCATCGGTCAATGGCCATCCAACTTCGTGAACTCTTATTCGAGCTTCGATACTGTGACGCTGCCCCAGAAGTACCCCCACATCCTGAACGTCACCAGTCCTAAGGACGGGGCCGTCTTCCAGACCGGCGAGAAGATCTGGTTCGAGATGAACGCCACGGACAACAACATGTCCACGCTCAAGAAGACGGTCCTGCTGAACAGCCATTCCTACGACATGGGAACCTCGAACGCCATGACCCTGAGCAACCTGACCTCAGGGACCTATAACATGGTCTTCAAGATCCAGGACGATGAGGGCCTATCCGAATGGGTCAATGCCGGCCAGATAACGGTCTTCCAGCCCGAGGTCCCTCCGGTCATCGATTCAAAATCACCGAACAAGGCCAGCCTCACTATCACTGAGGGCCAGAGCCTTCATTTCTCGGTCAAATGGCACGATGACAACCTTGTGCAGTACAATGAGAGCGTGACGCGAACATGGACCGTGAACGGCAAGAGCGCGAACCCGACCGGGATCACCAACTTCCAGGTCAATCAGACCTATTATATCTCGAACATGACGTACTATGCCGACTACTATACAAAAGGGACCTACATAATCAAATTCCAGCTCAGTGATATCTATTTTGGCGGTTTTCCCCCCGTCGAAAATACATGGGTATTGACGGTCCTGTACACGGACCGGGCCCCAAAGATAACCTATATCGACCCTCCCACGAAGAACGAGGTGGTCATCACAGAATTATGGTCCAAGACCTTCAGTATCAAAGAGTCCGACCCGGACAATTCCCCCACGCAGACCCAAAAGCTGACCGTGAACTGGCACGTCAATGGCGTAGAACAGACGGCATACAACAATATTGACGATTTCATCTTCAATGCGAACCCGCCGAACTTTGACCTCGCAGGCAGGTATTACATCGAGGTCATCGTGAGCGACGGGAACCTATCGGATTACGCCGCATGGAACGTGACCGTGCTCAATGTTGACCGCGCCCCTGACCTTTCAAAGTTCGACCCGATGGATTATGAGCTTACCATCGATGAAGGCAAGTCGATAAATTTTTCTTTCCAGGCCAACGACCCGGACGGTGACCGGCTCACCTATTCATGGTCCCTGAACCATATATGGCAATACACGGGGATCGGGAACAAGAGCGTCTACAGCTTTGCGACCGCCTTCCTGCCGACGGAAGGATCGGATTCCTCCAAGGGCCCGTACTTCATCAACATCAATATCACCGACGGCAACCTTTCCATGGAGATGGGATGGAAGGTCATCGTCAAGGACGTGAAGAGGGCACCCATTGCGATCATAGACGAGCCTAACAACGGCGCCGCCTACATGCTAGGCAATCCCATCCGCTTCAGGGCGACATCGTCCTCCAGCCCTGACGGGGGCACCCTTCTGATATTCTGGGATTTCGGTGACGGGATGACGACAATGGGGGCAAGCGTCGTCCACAACTACACCAAGAAGGGCCCATTCAAGGTCACGGTCTCGGCGTCCACCGGCAGCAACTCGGTCAAGAAGTCTATAAACATCACGTTAATGATGCCCCCGGTCCTCACACTGGACAGCATGAACTGCGTACCCAAGTCGATTAAGACCGGGGACCAGGTCTTACTCAGCGTACGGATCAAGAACACCGGCGACATTAGCAGCGGGCCCATCAAGATATTCCTGTACAACGATTCCATAATGCCTTCTCACTTCCTGACCCAGATGACTATCGACAACGTATTCCCGGGCGTCTCGGCCAACACATCGGTCCTGTGGACGCTAGATACCCCCGGGACCGCCGTGTTCGTGGTCATGCTCGAGAACAACACCGCTTATCAGATAACCGGGTCGAACAGTAAGAAGGTCACAGTAGATGTCAAGTCCGGGACATCGACGGGGAACGGCATCGATACGATGGGCGGCATCCTAGCCGGACTGGGGGTCGGTGTTTGCGCCGCTATCCTCATCGCCTTCTATATGATGAGCAGGGGGAAGGAACGCAGGAAGAAGGTCCGTGTGAAGAAGGAAGAACCTGAGCCCGAGCCCGTAAAGCCCCCCCTGATCATTCAAGAGGAGTATACACCGACCATCTCCACATTCATGCCCCATGAATTGGCCTATCCCTACCAGGAACCGACCGTGCCTTACACCGTGGAATATACCTCGGCCGACGACCTCTCGGCCCCCGAGGAAGAGCCCCGACCAGCGCAGCAGATGGGCGTTTGGTCTCCGGCCTATGAGGCCACCGAACCGGTGCCTGTGGCGCCACCCCCTGTCATTATGCCCGAGGAGCCGACCTCGGCCACCGAATACAGACCGTCCCTATATCCAGAGCTGGTAACCGAACCTGTCACAGAAGAGAAGGTGGCGCCAAGGAAGGTTCCTACCACAGAGCCCCCGGCCTCCAAAGCAGCCCCATCTCAAGCGCCGGTGCGCCAGTCCGTCAAGAAGATCAAGGTAATAGTCAGAAAATTATCAGTCGTTCAAAAGCCCTCGGCCCCCAAACCTGTAGCGGCCCCATCTCCCGAGCCGGTGCGCATGCCTATCAGTGAGCCCAAGGCAGTGCTCAAGAAGGTCCATGTCCCAGAGCCACCGGCACCCGAACCCGAATCGGCCCCATCTCAAGAGCCCGTCTCAGAAGAAAAGGTAGTACCCAAGAGGGTCACGATGGCGGAGGCAAGTACATTAAAAATGTTCGACGAGACCGTCGAGGAGTTCGATATATCGGAGATCTTCCTGATCTATAATGATGGCCGGCTGATAACCTATTCCACGACCAAGGAGCTCTACGGGATAAACAAGGACCTCATTGGAAGCATGCTGATAGCGATACAGACCTTCGTGAAGGAATCCTTCAAGGCGGATTCTGGCTTGAACGGCTTTGGTTTCAGTAACAGGAAGGTGATACTTGAGGGCAGCCGGTACCTGATACTCGCTGCCGTCCTCGAGGGCGTCGAACCCCCGGCCTTGAGGGACGAGATGCAGGCCATCGTCCAGAAGATCGAAGGCATGTACTCAGGCATAGTGGAGAAATGGGACGGATGCACGGACTATTTCAAGGAAGTCCGGAAATACATCATCCCGCTGTTCAGGCTTAAAGGAAGGTACAATATCAAGGTGAAGGAGAAGAATATCAAGATAAAGAGTGGGATCGAGTTCTACAGCGGTTATGTCCGGCTGAAGGTCGGGGTCAGCAATGAGCTCGACCGCCAGATCCGCAATGTCACGGTGACCCTGGATTATGACAACATGCTGCTGCGGCTGAGCCACATCGAACCCGATTACCCGCGGACCGGGTCGTCCATATCCCTCAGGGAGATATTTGGCGATGAGAAGAAGACGGTCGCCGTCTATTTTGACCCTGTGATATGCCAGGAATCCCATATCGACGGGAAGGTATCGTTCGAGTACATGGACGGGACCAGCGACACGGTCACTATGAAACGCCGGCCCGTGGACGTCGTGTGCCCAATATTCTACACTAAGTCGAACGTGAACGTCGCCATGCTCAAGCGCCTGCTGGACGAGCTGAAGTACAAGGACTCGCGAATATTTGGTATCCGCACGCGCCCGACACTCAAAGCAATGTACAAGTTCGCGGTGGAGAGCGTCGAGAAGCACGATGTCAAGTTCATACGCGAGTTCAAAGAGGTCGACCCCTACAATGCCGAATCCTGGTTCTATGGCGAGGTCAGGGAGACTAAGGAGAAGATTGTCATACGGATCGCTGCGAGGGAGACGGAGCATTTCCTGGATATATTCGTGGCCACGAGCAACCTGGGCACGATGACCGGGCTCCTCGCCGAGCTTGGCGCCGAGGTGGTAAGGAAGGTCAGGGAGACCAAGATACTCCAGAAGGAGGTCCGCGCCTCGACGGATATGGACCTGAAGGACGAGGTCGTCCGTTCAAGGTCGCTGCTCGATAAATATGCCGAGGCCGAGATAGCCGAGGACGAGATAGAGCTGGCATGAGGGCTTTTTTTTTCCCACGACAACCCCATGTCACCCCCCAGAAAATTTCTTTCATGAATGATTTTGTAGAGTAGTGACACTTATGAAAAACGGCGGATGCTGATACTCAGTTTTTAAAATTCCATATTTTCCCTTTGATGAGTACTTTCATACAAACAATACAATAATATCTTTTACAAATTTTCCCGCATCAATAAATAAGAAAGTTGAAATTATAAGAGGCAATATGGCCACCAAGAGCCATATGGGAGGGCTTCACGGTTGCAGGTGAAGGATAGCATCACCAGCGGGCTCGAATGGTTCCTGCGCTCTGGCATCCAGAACAGGTCCTTCGATGAGGGGCTTGGTGGCTTCGCCGCATGGTACGACATGGACAAGAAGACGCACTCTTTTGTGTACAGCGAGATCACCGGCTACGCCCTGAACCTCCTGCTGTCCCTCAAGAGATACCGTCCTTCAAAAAGGCTCGATGAGGCTATAGACCTCGCGACATACTATCTCACGAGCCTGGCATTCGATAGGACGGTCGGCGCTGTGAGATGCCGATTCCTAGCCGAGAGGGGCTGGCTCGAGAACTTCTGTACCTTCGACAACATCATCGTGGCGAACGCCCTCATCAACAAGCACCGCATGGACAAGGACCGAGAATCCCTCAGGGCCGCCACGAGGATCCTGGACTACTTGATGGGCCCATTATGCCTAGGCGACGGCTTCTATGCGCGGTACATCGGCAAGGCGAACAGGTTCCAGAACGACCCATTGAAATGGTCCACGGGCTCGGGCTCGTTCCATGCAAAGGCGGCCATCCCGCTCCTGAATATGTACGACCTGACCGGGGACAAGAGATACCTCGACTTCACTAAGATGCTCATTCCGGGGATACTGAAACATCAAGATAGATCCGGCCGTTTCATAACCGACGCATCGTCCAAGGATACCTTCCTCCATCCGCACCTTTACACGCTCGAGGGATTGACCGTCGCAGAAAGATATTTAAAAAATCCAGCCATCACTAGTGCCATCGTCAAGGGAATGGAATGGTGCAAGACCATGAGGATGGGCCAGGGCGGCATCGCCGGATATTATACCGGCGATGGCAAGAAAATAGAATCCGATTCAGCGGACATCAATTCACAGTACCTGCGGTTATTATTATTGAGGGGGACTGACCCGAGCGATGAATATATCAAGTCGCTGGTCCAGAGGATACTCAACTTCCAGAAGGACAATCCAAATGACAAGAGAACGTACGGCGGCTTCCAGATCGGCGACATATGGTTCTACGACCATGTCGCGAAAAGGTTCGACCATTTCAAGAACCACATCAATACCTGGGCCGCGGTCTTCGCTTTGAATGCGTTCCAATATCACGATGGACAGGATGAAGGACAAACATTCACGATATGCTAGGAAGGTCACGTCATGCGTATCTGCGTAGTCGGCCTCGGATATATCGGGTTGCCAACGGCCGCCATTCTAGTGAAGGCGGGTTACGACGTCTTCGGCTACGACGTCAACGACCTGACCATCTCCGCGATACGCGACGGAAAGATATCCATAGAAGAACCGGGCTTCGAGGATCTTTTTAGGGAAGCGCTCTCGTCCAAGAGGCTTCACATAGGCAATTCCATCCAGGTCTCGGACGTCTACATGGTGGCCGTCTCGACCTCTTTGAAGGACGAGGGCCAGAAGGCCGACCTGGGACCTTTGAAGGCCGCTGTCAAGGACATCGCGGAGGTCCTTAAGGACGGGGACCTGGTCATCATCGAGTCCACCGTGCCGCCGGGCACGACCGTTACCCTCCTCAAGCCGATCCTGGACGCGAAGAAGAGGCACTATTACCTCGCCTTCTGCCCGGAGCGCGTCCTCCCGGGGGACCTCGTCCGCGAGCTCGTGAACAACGACCGGATCATCGGCGGCATCGACCCGGAATCCACCAAAAGGGCAAAGGCCATCTACAAGCGGTTCGTCAAGGGCCGCATGCTCGAGACCGACGCCCTCACAGCGGAGCTCGCGAAGCTCTTCGAGAACACCTACAGGACCGTGAACATAGCATTGGCCAACGAGCTGGCCATCCTGGCCGAGGGCCTGGGCGGGGATGTGTGGAGTGCCATCGAGATCGCCAACAGCCATCCACGGGTGCACATCCATCTTCCGGGGCCTGGCGTCGGGGGATACTGCCTGACCAAGGACCCGTGGTTCCTGATAGACGGTTACGAGGGCTCCAAGATCATCAAGGAATCCATGAAGGTCAACGCCAACATGCCGGCCCATGTCGTGGAGGTCACCCTGGCGGCATTGCAGGCCCAGGGGAAGGACCCACGGAGGTCCAAGATAGTGGTCCTGGGGGCCGCCTACAAGGGCAATGTGGCGGACCCGCGGGAGAGCCAAGGCTTCAGGATATACGCGCTTTTGAGGAAGCACAGCGACAATGTTGTCATCCAGGACCCGTACGTCAAGGAATACCGCAACCACAGGCCCGCCAAGGACCTGAACGACGCACTCAAAGGAGCCGATGTCATCATCATCGTCACGGAGCATGATATCTACAAAAAGATAAACTGGGACTCGATCTGGAAGAAGCTCGGGAAGGACCCGGTCCTCATCGATACCAGGAACATTATGAAGAAGAGGCCCGATGGTTACATCCTGATCAAGCTGGGAAAACGGTCCAAATGATTGGGGCCTGTTTCATTAGAATCCCATAAATCTCTAACGTCCTAATTTGTACAATCTTTTAAGGTTTTAGAAATTAGTACAAAAGGTCATATATATACTCATTTCAATGGTGAGTTCAGAACCTGGGGAAGAACCCCCAAGGTGTTGTTGTATAGCCCCGGAGGTATGAAGATGCAAATACGCATGAACAGTAGGAGAATGTGTCTGATAGTAACATTGGCCATGGTCATAACGCCGTTGATCGGCGCAACGCCAGCATTGGCCCAAGGGTTCGGTCTCGTTACGGACGTTCATAACGCCCAGACTGACGACCTTTACGACTATCAAATCGATCCGAACACGATGGCGCCGACGGCATGCGGTGTGCCACCCACAAACTGGGTCGTAAGCAGTTCGATAACATGTACCGGCGAGACCATTTCCGTTCGGTCGATCAACGTCCAGGCCGGTGCAACGCTCACCCTTGACGCAGGGACGACCTTGAACATGGCAACCACATCCACCTACGACTGGAGCTGTTACATCTACGTCTACGGCACCTTGAAGGTCATGAACTCCACGATAAAGTCCGGCACCGCTGGCTACTACTTCTACATGATACAGATGGAGAGCGCGACATCCGTGTTCAGGTCACAGGGTTCGAGCATAAGTGGTGGCTATTACGGGCTGTACACATGGAATGGCGGTAAGCTCTACATCAACAAGACGACATTCTCGGGCATGTACTATTACGGCTCCTATATCAGCATGGCGAACGGTTACATCACCAACAGCACCTTTTCAGGGCCATTCGGCTCCGGTTGGGGCTACGGCCTCATGGCCCAGAACCTGATGAACTTCAAGATCAACAACAACACATTCAAGAACAACCCGTATGGCGGCTATTTCTATTCATACAACGGTGAACTTTACGACAACACCTTCCAATCGAACAGCCAGTACGGTCTATACATCTATGGAAGCACGCCCAACATGGCCAACAACCGTTTCATCTCCAACAGCCAGGCAGGGATATATTCGTATTCCTGGCAGCAGAGCAGCTGGACGATGACCAACTGCACCTTCACCGGGAACGGTCGTGACATAGACCTCGAGTCCGGCGGCGGCAACAACGAGTTGAACTCCATAAACTCCAAGTTCACGAATGTGGTCGTCGACCAGAACGGCTGGGGCGGCCAATCGAAGCTCAATGTCTATTGGTACACGAACACATCGGTCAAGTGGCTGGGGGACAACAAGCCTGCCGCGAACGTGACGGTGGAGGTCGAGGACAAGACGGGCGGACAATATCCGGCCGGGGCCCTCATGACGGATACCAATGGCAAAATAAATTGGGTGCCCATGATGGAATACACCCAGACGAAGACGGGAAAGGTCGCAAAGAGCCCATACTGGGTGAACGCGACAGGCACGTGGAAAGGTCGGGACATCAAGAACTTCACGAAGATGGATATAAGCCAGAATGGACAGAACAAGGCAGAGCTGTACCTGGACAATGTCCCGCCGTCGCTGCTGATCACGAGCCCACCGAACAACATGTTGACGAACCAAACGAACATCACGATCAAGGGATGGACGGAGCGGAACGTGGACCGCGCGAACCGACCGGTCCTGGTGACGGTCAAGCTCGGTGGGACGAGCTATAGCCCGATAGTGGACATAAACGGGTACTTCGAGCAAGGACTGACCCTGCCGAAGGAAGGGAACAACAGCTTCGATATCACGGCCTGCGACTGGGTGTTGAACTGCGTGAAGACGACCCAGACCGTGAAGCGGGACACGATCAATCCGCCACTGACGGTCTCCGCACCGAACGAGAACACGCTCACGAACCAGACGACGATAACGGTGAACGGGACGTCGGAGCCGAACGCGAAGTTGTGGGTGAACTTCACGAAGCCGATAAAGGTCGGGAAGATCGTCGCGGTGGACAAGGAAGGGGTCTGGACGACCCAAGTGGCCCTGACCGAGGGGTCGAACCTCATCGAGGTCAAGGTCATGGACGCGGCATTGAACTGGGTGACGGAGACCAGGACGATAAGGCTGGACACTAAAGCCCCATTACTGATGGTGTCGGAACCCTTGGACGGCTATCGAACGAACGACAGGAACCTGCGCGTATCTGGTATAACAGAGGCAGGCTCGAGGGTGTTCGTGAACGGTGCGCCGGTGGCCGTGGGTGGGACGACCTACCAGGCGAGCGTACAGTTGTCCGAAGGGGTGAACCATTTGAACTTCGACGCGGTGGACATGGCAGGGAACCACAATTACACGGTCGTGACGGTGACATTGAAGACGGTGCCACCGAAGCTGGAGATAACGATGCCAACGAAGAACAATGTGCTGACGAACAGTGTCGAGATCTCGCTGCAAGGGTATGTGGAGCCAGGGTCCACGATGTGGATCAACAAGGAGCAGAAGGACTACTCCGGGGACTGGAGCTGCGTGCTTTCTTTGAAGGAAGGGAAGAACAAGATCACGGTCGAGGCGATGGACGATGTTGGGAACCGCGTGATGATCGGGCGGACGGTCGTAAGGGACACGATGCCACCGATGCTTGCTGTGTTCAACCCGCAGGACAAGATGATCGTCACGGACGACAATGTGTCTGTGGAAGGGAGCGTTGAGCCCGGGGCGAGCCTGACGGTGAACGGTAAGGTGACCTCGACGATAGGCGGGGTGTTCACCACGATGGTGAAGTTGAAGGAGGGCGGGAACGCCATCACCTTGGTGGCGACGGACGCGGCCGGGAACTCGAACACGGAGGTCCGTCATGTGATCATGGACACCTTTGTGAACCTGACCTTGGACACGAGCCTGAACGGGAAGACGGTGAAGAACTCGAACATCACATTGACAGGGAAGACGGACCCCGGAGCGACGGTCTACATCAACGGGGAGTCGATAAGGGTGAAGGTGAACGGGGACTTCACGGCGTCGATAAACCTGCTTGAAGGGAACAACACGATAAAGGTCCAGGCGGTGGACGAGCACAGCAACACGAAGGGAGTGGACATGTGGGTCGTGCTGAAGTCGCCAACGAACACGGGGCAGTTCGGGAGCACGGGTGCGAGCACGACGAACATCCTGATATGGGTGCTCGTGATCGCATTGCTGGTGGGCGCGGTGGGCGCGATAGCAGGCCACAGCGCGTACAGCAGGAAGAAGCAGCGCGAGGCGGAGATGAAGGCGCAGCAGGAGAAGGATGCGGAGAAGCTGAGGAAGGAATCGCCGAGCAACATCTACCAGCAGTTGTACGGACAGCCCGAGCAGCAGGCCTATCCGAGCGGCCCGGAAGGTCAGGCGACCTACGGGACCGCGACGGCGGTGCCTTCGTCGGACCTGACGATGACGGGCGGGTCGCCGGAGATGGTCACCAGGCTGGACGATGTGGAGAACAAGGTCCGGGACGCGGAGCTGCAAGGCGTGAGCGGGGTGGACGCGCGGAGGAACCTGAGGCTGGCGCGGCAGTTCGCGGCACGCGGGAACTCTGAAAAGGCGGAGTACTACGCAGAGAAGGCATTGGACAGCATCGGGCAGAACCCGAGCGGAGAGGGGCCCGCCCAGTGAGGGGGCCCCATTTTACCTTTTTAACCTTTTTATTTCTTTTCACATAGATAAGAATCTATAACGTTCTTATTTGTACAACATTATAAGGTTTTGGAAACTAGTACAAAAGGTCATATATATACTCATTTGCAATGGTAAGTTCAGAACCTGGGGAAGAACCCCCAAGGTGTTGTTGTATAGCCCCGGAGGAATGAAGATGCAAATACGCATGAACAGCAAGAGAATGTGTCTGATAGTGACATTGGCCATGGTCATAACGCCTTTGATCGGTGCAGCGCCAGCATTGGCCCAAGGGTTCGGCCTTGTCAAGGACGTCCATAACGCCCAGACGGACGACCTCAACGACTTTCAAATCGACCCGAACACGATCGCACCGACGGCATGCGGTACGCCACCCACCAACTGGGTCGTAAGCAGCTCGATAACATGCTCCGGCGAGGCCATTTCCGTTCACTCGATCAACATCCAGGCCGGTGCAACGCTCACCCTTGACGCGGGAACGACCGTGACCATGGCGGCCACTTCCACCTACGACTATAGCGCTTATATCTATGTCTACGGCAACCTGAAGGTCCTGAACTCCACGATAAAGGTCGGCACCGCGGGCTACTATTGGTATATGATATACATCATGAGCGGGACATGCGTGGTCAGGATGGAAGGCGCGAGCATAAGTGGTGGCTTTTATGGGCTATACACATGGAATGGCGGCAAGCTCTACATCAACAAGACGACATTCTCGGGCATGTACTACTATGGTTCCATAATCAGTATGGCGAACGGTTACATCACCAACAGCACCTTTGCAGGACCGTCCGGCTCCGGTTGGGGCTATGGCCTCATGGCCCAGAACCTGATGAACTTCAAGATCAACAACAACACATTCAAGAGCAATCCCTATGGCGGTTATTTCTATTCATACAACGGTGAACTTTACGACAACACCTTCCAATCAAACTCCCAGTACGGTCTCTATATCTATGGAAGCACACCAAATATGGCCAACAACCATTTCATCTCCAACAGCCAGGCAGGGATATATTCCTATTCCTGGCAACAAAGCAGCTGGACGATGACCAACTGCACCTTCACCGGGAACGGCCGTGACATAGACCTGGAATCCGGAGGCGGCAACCAAGAGATGAACTCCATAAACTCCAAGTTCACATCGGCCGTCGTCGACCAGAACGGCTGGGGCGGCGCATCGAAGCTCAATGTCTACTGGTACACGAACACATCTGTCAAGTGGCTGGGGGACAACAAGCCCGCCGCGAACGTGACGGTGGAGGTCGAGGACAAGACGGGCGGACAATACCCGGCCGGGGCCCTCATGACGGATACCAATGGCAAGATAAATTGGGTGCCCATGATGGAGTACACACAGACGAAGTCGGGCAAAATCGCAAAGAGCCCATACTGGGTGAACGCGACAGGCACGTGGAAAGGTCGGGACATCAAGAACTTCACCAAGATGGATATAAGCCAGACAGGGGCGAACAAGGCAGAGCTGTACCTGGACAATGTCCCGCCGCCGCTGCTGATCACGAGCCCACCGAACAACATGTTGACGAACCAAACGAACATCACTATCAAGGGATGGACGGAGCGGAACGTGGACCGCGTGAACCGACCGGTGCTGATAACGGTCAAGCTCGGTGGAACGAGCTACAACCCGATAGTGGACATAAATGGATACTTCGAGCAAGGACTGACCCTGCCGAAGGAAGGGAACAACAGCTTCGATATCACGGCCTGCGACTGGATGTTGAACTGCGTGAAGACGACCCAGACCGTGAAGCGGGACACGATCAATCCGCCCCTGACGGTCTCCGCACCGAACGAGAACACGCTCACGAACCAGACCACGATAACGGTGAACGGGACGACGGAGCCGAACGCGAAGTTGTGGGTGAACTTCACGAAGCCGATAAAGGTCGGGAAGATCGTCGCGGTAGACAAGGAAGGGGTCTGGACGACCCAAGTGGCCCTGACCGAGGGGTCGAACCTCATCGAGGTCAAGGTCATGGACGCGGCATTGAACTGGGTGACGGAGACCAGGACGATAAGGCTGGACACTAAAGCCCCATTACTGATGGTGTCGGAACCCTTGGACGGCTATCGAACGAACGACAGGAACCTGCGCGTATCTGGTATAACAGAGGCAGGCTCGAGGGTGTTCGTGAACGGTGCGCCGGTGGCCGTGGGTGGGACGACCTACCAGGCGAGCGTACAGTTGTCCGAAGGGGTGAACCATTTGAACTTCGACGCGGTGGACATGGCAGGGAACCACAATTACACGGTCGTGACGGTGACATTGAAGACGGTGCCACCGAAGCTGGAGATAACGATGCCAACGAAGAACAATGTGCTGACGAACAGTGTCGAGATCTCGCTGCAAGGGTATGTGGAGCCAGGGTCCACGATGTGGATCAACAAGGAGCAGAAGGACTACTCCGGGGACTGGAGCTGCGTGCTTTCTTTGAAGGAAGGGAAGAACAAGATCACGGTCGAGGCGATGGACGATGTTGGGAACCGCGTGATGATCGGGCGGACGGTCGTAAGGGACACGATGCCACCGATGCTTGCTGTGTTCAACCCGCAGGACAAGATGATCGTCACGGACGACAATGTGTCTGTGGAAGGGAGCGTTGAGCCCGGGGCGAGCCTGACGGTGAACGGTAAGGTGACCTCGACGATAGGCGGGGTGTTCACCACGATGGTGAAGTTGAAGGAGGGCGGGAACGCCATCACCTTGGTGGCGACGGACGCGGCCGGGAACTCGAACACGGAGGTCCGTCATGTGATCATGGACACCTTTGTGAACCTGACCTTGGACACGAGCCTGAACGGGAAGACGGTGAAGAACTCGAACATCACATTGACAGGGAAGACGGACCCCGGAGCGACGGTCTACATCAACGGGGAGTCGATAAGGGTGAAGGTGAACGGGGACTTCACGGCGTCGATAAACCTGCTTGAAGGGAACAACACGATAAAGGTCCAGGCGGTGGACGAGCACAGCAACACGAAGGGAGTGGACATGTGGGTCGTGCTGAAGTCGCCAACGAACACGGGGCAGTTCGGGAGCACGGGTGCGAGCACGACGAACATCCTGATATGGGTGCTCGTGATCGCATTGCTGGTGGGCGCGGTGGGCGCGATAGCAGGCCACAGCGCGTACAGCAGGAAGAAGCAGCGCGAGGCGGAGATGAAGGCGCAGCAGGAGAAGGATGCGGAGAAGCTGAGGAAGGAATCGCCGAGCAACATCTACCAGCAGTTGTACGGACAGCCCGAGCAGCAGGCCTATCCGAGCGGCCCGGAAGGTCAGGCGACCTACGGGACCGCGACGGCGGTGCCTTCGTCGGACCTGACGATGACGGGCGGGTCGCCGGAGATGGTCACCAGGCTGGACGATGTGGAGAACAAGGTCCGGGACGCGGAGCTGCAAGGCGTGAGCGGGGTGGACGCGCGGAGGAACCTGAGGCTGGCGCGGCAGTTCGCGGCACGCGGCAACTCTGAAAAGGCGGAGTACTACGCAGAGAAGGCATTGGACAGCATCGGGCAGAGCCCGAGCGAAGAGGGGCCTGCCGAGTGAGGTAGGCCCGATTTTTCTTTTTCGACCATTTTAGTTTTTTTTATTTCAAGTTCAAACCATAGCCCCGGCCAGGTGGTGGTGGCCTGGTTCTGAGGCCGGGATGCTCTTTTTCAGGTCAGGTAGGTTCATAGCCAGGGCCACGTTCGGCCTCTTGAGCGGGCAATTAAAGTAACCTACTTTTCCCCTGAGGCATTCTCGAACTCGTGACCACATTCCGGGCAGATAAGGAAGTCAGTTTCCACCGGTGAACCGCAACCAGGGCATTTATTGGTGGGCCTGAAACTCCCTCCAAAGGAAACGGGCTCGTTCAGATTGAAGTTCCTCAAGGACCCAAGGATATGGGAGAGCACCCTGGAATTGTCCTTTGCCTTGGAACCATCCTGGACCTCCGCCTCAACGCCCAACATATCGCACCCCCATATTTTATGATATTATGGCCTTATATCCTCTTATCCTACCGTGTCATGCTAAATCATGGCACGATTGTATATAAATCTTTAACGGTCAAAACCCATTTTTATTTCAATGATTGTATAAAAATTATTGGGGGGTGCATTTCATATGTATCTTTTTTTCCGACCTTTTAAATATAAATACCATCCGATTGTATAGACAATTCCCAAGGAAGAACGCCCCAAATCATCGATTCGACAACCTTTTTATCTGGGTCGTCCTATTTGATGATGCATGACGGTCAACAAGACGGAGTTGCTATTACTAGGAAGAGAAAAATCCCTGGGGGTCCTACGCAAGGTCATGGACGATATCGAGGCCTCTAAGGGTTCGTTCATAATCATCGATGGTGAGGCCGGCATCGGCAAGACCGCCATCATCAAGAAGGCCGAGAAGGATGCCAAGGAACGCGGCTGGGCCGTCATGTCAAGCGAGTGCATTGCGGTAAGGGGCGCCGACCCATACCTTCCGATCATCACCGCCGTGAAGTACTATCTCGAGGACCAGGAGAGCGCACAGCATGTAAAGGCGAGGACCGGTAAGGCGGACATGAAATTGCCAATGGGCCTCATGGCCACCACATCGCAGATAGAAAATGAGGGGGTCCGCTGGAGCATCAAGGAGCTCAGGACCGAAAGGGACCGGATGTTCGAGAACATACTGGACCTCATCAAGGAGGTATCGAAAGAGACCCCGGTCCTCCTGTCCATCGATGACCTCCACTGGGCCGATACCTCGGCACTCCAATTGCTGTATTATTTGATCCGTTCCACGACCGATGACCGTGTCCAGGTCATCGGGGCATACCGGACCGAGGAGATCGAGAGCCCGCATATCCGTCATCCATTGACCGAGGTCCTGTCGAGGCTCAAGCAAGAGGACCTGGTGGCCCCGATGCGCCTTGATGGGTTGAACCAGAACGATACGGCCCGTCTGGTGAAGGCCCTATCTTCGGTATCGATACCCGAGAAGATGATCAAGAAGATACACCGGGATACGGGCGGGAACCCTTTCTTCATCAAGGAATTCATGAGGGAGGTCCAGGGAACGGAGAATCTGGACGCGGCCTCCATCTCGGTCCCTTCCTCGGTGTCCCTGCTCATCAAGAACAGGCTCAAGGGCCTCGACAAAGGACAGCAGGAACTGCTCCAGACTTGCGCTGTGCTGGGCCAGTATTTCAGCTATGACCTTCTCAAGGGCGTGGCCGGCATCGATGAGAACGAGCTTGTCAACGCGCTCGACGGGCTCATCGCGTGCAAGGTCCTCGAGGAGAGGACGCGGGGCCAGGCCATCAACTACGCGTTCACACATAGCCTGCTGGGCGAGGTGATCTATGACGGGCTCAGCGTTGCAAGGAAAAGGTTGCTCCATGCAAAGGCCGGCGAGAACCTGGAGCATCTCTTCGAGGGCAGGCTCGAGCAGGCGGTCTATCAGCTGGCCTATCATTATTCAAGGACCGCGATACTCCAAAAGGCATTCAAGTACACGGGCATGGCCGGCCTGGTCTCCTATCATTCCATGGCCATCGAGGAGGCCCGGCAGTACCTCGAGGATGCGCTCGGCTTGCTCCAGAAGCTAGGGCCGGAGAAGGACCTCGAGCCCAAGGTGGTGGACCTCCTGAGCGCCCTGGGCCGGGTCCATAATTTCCTTGGCAACACTGAGCGGTCCCTTGAATGCCATAGGAAGATAATGGACATGACGGAGGAGTTCTCCGTCGATAGGGCCCATGCCCAGACCAACATCGCCGAGGTCCAGATGGAGCAGGGCCAGTGGAAGGATGCCGTCGAGACCCTCAAAACGGCCCTTGCCATCTCCAAGAAGCTGAACGACAGGAAGGGGATCGCCGAAGGCTACCAAGGCCTGGCATGGGTGTCCGTGGAGATCGGGGACCAGGAGAACGCGTTCAAATATGCCGAAATGGGCCTAAAAGAGGCACAGGCGATCAAGGACCGCTACCTGCAAGGCAAAATATTCATCGACCTGGGGAACCATTATAATTCGAGGCAAGAGATCGAGAAGGCCTTGTACTACTATGAGGAGGCCCTCAAGGTCCTTGACCACAACAAGCATCTCGACCAGCTCTCCAGGGCCTACAACAACATCGGCGACATCTACATGAAACTTGGGAAGTGGGACAGGGCCATGGACTGTTTCAATAATTCCATCGAGGTCGCGAAGGTCTTGGGGCACAAAAGGTATCTGGCCTATGGCTGGGCGAACATGGCATTATGCCTCGGAACGATCGGCAAGAGGGAGGAGGCCTTGCAGAACCTCGAGAATGCCCAACGGGAGTTCGAGAGGACCGGTGACAAGTACGGCATCACCATCGTACATATGGACAGGGCATCCATAGAAAGAAATGCTGGCAACTTCAAGGCGGCAGAGGAATCCTATAAGAAATGTATTGCTCTATGCGAGGTTGACGGCTTCGATGTCCTCCTTGGGCAAGCCATGGTCGATTATGGTATCCTCCTGAAGAAGACCGGCAGGAGGGACGAGGCCCTCGTACAACTCGACAAGGTCCTGAAGCTCATGACGCGGTTCACCACGGATGCAAAGATAGGGACCATAGAGAAGAGCATAAAAGAGCTCATGGAATTGAAGAAGTAATCCTCTCCATTTTACATTTTGGACATTTCAATAGTTATTTGATATTGAAATTTAAAAAAGTATAGTAATTATTATTATAATCCGGGCAAAATTGGATAACAGATAATTTATATATGATAAGATGATTTTTCTATCTTGTAACATTGAAATCGATTACTAACCGTATCGAAGGTGCGCCTAATGAAAGCCCGAACACTACAGACCCTGGTGATATTGACGATATTGCTTGTGGCGCCATTGGTCGCCGCAAGCGACCTTCCCGGCACGTCGCCTATTGACAGGAGCGCGCACCCCCTTTCGGCATCGCCCATTGGAATACAGACCACGGGGGCCCCAGGGCCAGCATCCCATCAGGTCATGGCCCCACGGGCAGTGGCCAACAAGACCGAGTACATGGGCAATGCCTCCAAGGCCCCGGATATCGACGGCAACCTAACGCCAGGCGAGTGGGACGATGCGGCCTCCTACCAGATCGGGGTCCAAGGAAAGGACGTCCGCATGTTGATAATGTTCAATGCGACCAAGATATTCATCGCCTTCGATGTCGTGAGCGACACGACCAACGACACGGCGGACCCCGGGGCCCTCTCATTGATAAACACCCAGGGCGACTTCTTCATGTTAGTGATAGACGGTGAGAACGACGGGAAGCTCACCTATGGCTCCATCGACCAGGGTGGCAACGATTGGCCAAGTACCTTCTCCATCGATGTAGGTGGCAGTTGCGTCGACCGTTGGGCGATCTGCCACGGAGGCAAGGCCCGCTTTGCCGGCTTCGTCGAGAGGAACAAGGCCGAGACCGGCCCCATGTTCTACTATTGGACGGGGCCCGGCCCGAACAACCCAGGCATCGGAGAGCCCTATGACTGGCTGAACACGAGCTTCAAGACCCATAGGGCCTTCGAGTATAGCATTCCGTACACAGGCCCCGGTGACGAGCTCAACCGCAGCTTCGGCAAAAAGATAGGTATTGTCGCGATGGTGAACGATGGCAGCACGCAACAGATCATCGGCAAGACACCTTGGAACGCATCGGGCAGTGGCGTCGGCCCTCCCTGGCAGGAGTTCATGATAAAAGGGAAGCCCAAGGCCAAGATGAACCCGCCCTCCAAGACGAAGATACTTGCGGGGGACTCCATCCAGTTCAGCGACGGGGGTTCCACCAACCCCGACAGCCTGCCCCTGGTCTATGCCTGGGACTTCAACTATGACGGTGCGACCTTCGATAATGATACCCAAGGAAAATCCGTCACTCACAAGTTCGATGTACCCGGGAACTTCACCGTTGGGCTCAGGGTCATGGATTCATATGGGGCCCAGGATACGGCCACGACCAAGATAGAGGTCATCGCCGTTGAGGTTCCCCCGGTCCTGCTCAATACGGTCCCGACCCAGGCCTATAGCATAGACGAGAACCAAAAGGTCACCTTCAAGGCCGACTACAGCGACGATAACTTCGCCCAGAAGGCCGAGGCCCTCCATCTCGAATGGAGCATTGACGGAAAGGCCGTCAAGGCCTTCAACGCCCTTAAAAACGGGACCACGAGCCTCTTGCTCAAGACGAACTACACAGGTAACTTCTCGACGGGTACCTACAAGGTAAAGCTGAAGGTCACCGATTCCTACAACGCCCAGGGGATGTACACGGGTGGGAGCCAGCTCACATCCTACGAATGGGCCCTTACCGTCAAGAACGTGAACCTCCCGCCGGTCTTCACGAAATATTCGCCTCCGGACCTCAACGCCACCAGGACCAACGAGGTCACCCCGCTGAACTTCAGCATCACCAAATACGACCCTGACGGGGACACACTGACCGTGAGCTGGTACCTCGACGGCGTCCTCCAGGCCGGGGTGACCGGCGACACATTTGCGTACCTGACGACGCCGGACTTCAAGGCCCATGGTCACCACACTGTGAAGGTCATAGTCAAGGACCTGGGCACGCCACCGGTGCAGATCGGGCTCATTTGGAACTTCACTGTGGAAAAGATCAACAGGCCACCATCGCTCCAGGTCATCAATCCGCCACAGGGCCGCCTGAGCATGGATGCGGGGTCGGTCCAGGAGTTCCAGGTCGGCGCCACGGACCCGGACGGCGACACGGTCACCTGCCAATGGTACATGAACGGCGAGCAATTGAACAGCGAGACCGCTACCACATATTTCTTCACACCGGACTACAGCATGGCATCCAAGACCGAGTACGAGCTGAGGATCGAAGTGTCCGACGGGAACAACACCCGGTCGGCCACCTGGTATGTTCTGGTCAAGGATGTCGACCGGCCATTCGTGGCCGCGATAGGCTCGCCCAAGAACAGCAACCATTATCACATGTCGGCCATCGTGGACTTCGACGCCAGCGGCTCCAGCGACCCGGACAATGACCCTTTGACCTACCTTTGGAACTTCGGGGACGGTAATACGAAGGCCGTGGCGAGGACGACGCACAAGTACACGGCCCCCGGGGACTTCGTGGTCACGCTGATAATGACCTCCAACCACCATGACATCGTGCTCACGAGGACATTCCGAATGAACATAACCATAGATGCGTCCATCGTCAGCATCATCAGGGTCGTTCCGAGCCAGAACCAGGTCAACAAGGACGGGTCCGTCGAGATCGATGTCACGGTCACGAACAACGGGACCCTGTCGGCCGAGGACCTGACAGTCGACCTCTTATTGGACAACGGGGCCCAGGTGGGCACGACATCCAAGTTGACCTTGGAACCCGGGGCCGCAAAGCACTTAATATACAAATGGACGGCAAACAGGGAAGGAAAGAACTTCTTCACCGCAAAGATCAAGACCGGGAACGCGGCCGATACGATCATATCCACATCGCAGATGAGCTCCGGAGCCGTTGATGTCAAGGCCCAGGGCCTCGGTCACGTCTCAAGCGATGCGACATTGATGCTAGTGGTGGTCCTTATCATCATCATCGTCATCATCCTCGTCGTGCTCCTCGTGGTAAAAGGTAGGAAGAGGTCCAAAGAACAGGTCGAGGTCCGGGAGGAGGAAAGGGCCACGGCGCAAGGGTACGAGCCGATCCAGGCGGCGCCCCCGGCCCCCCAGCAACAGTTCCATCAGACCCCGCCACCGCCGCCACCTCCTCCACCGCCCCCGAGACCCATGGCGCCACCGCGGGCCCCGCCGATCAGGCCAGCGCCAGTGGCACCGCCTCCAACACAGGTCAGACCTCCCACGACCCAGCCGAGGAGACCGCCACCCCCGATCGAGGAACCCCCGAAAGCGACGGTGCCGAAGGTCCAGAAGAGGACGGCCCAGTCCAAGGTCCCGTCGATAGCTGGGATGTCCGGCAAGGATGTCAGCATGCAAAAGGACATACATTCCACGAGCATCGCAGGGGACGGCCTCGCGGTGACCGATGAGATGGCCCAGATGGCCGCCGATGCCGGGCTTTGCCCCGGGTGCGGCGGTACCGTGTCCTCGGAGAACACGATCTGTTCGGTCTGCGATCAGAGATTGGCAGCACCCACGTGGGTGAAGGAGAAGCGCAAGGCCGAGGAGGATGCGAAGAAAGGCCCATCGAAGAAGGACGAGCCAAAGGAGTTCGATGGAAAATGCCCGTCCTGCGGGGATGATATAGAGCCCGACTTCAAGCAGTGCCCATCGTGCGGCAAGAAGCTCTGATCCGAACGGCCTAGGAGGATCATCATGTTCCATCTGGTCATGGTAGAGAGCGCGCTCGAGCTGGTCCCTGACGAGATAAGGGGCCATCCGGCCGTCAAGAACCAGGCTCGCAGGTCCGGCAAAAGGCCGACCGAAGAGGTCCTGGACGGCACGTTCCATCATTCCGCCATGAGGAAGCTGACGGACGGGGAGACCCGTGGAAGGCCGGACATAGTCCATCTTACACTGCTCGTGGCCCAGGGCAGCATCCTGAACAGGGAGGGCCACCTGCGGACCTACGTCCACACGCTCCACGACGAGCTCATAGAGATCGAACCTTCGACGAGGCTGCCCCGCAACCTCGAAAGGTTCAAAGGCCTCATCTCCCAGCTGCTATCGAAGGGCGGGCTGAAGGGAAGGACCGATGGCGAGAATGGCCCCGAGCTCCTTCGGCTGACGCGGGCCATGCCCATCGACAAGATACTGGAAAAGATCGCACCGGACAAGGTCTATGCCCTCGAGGAAGGGAAGGAGGTATCGACCCTTAACAAGGTCATGAAGGAGGAGGGCCTTGGCCCTAAGGACCTGGTCTCCTCCAACATCGTTATGATCGTCGGCGCCTTCCCGCACGGAGGGTTCAAGACGGACCTCTCAAAGGTGGCGGACCGGGTTTTCAGTATATACAGCGAAACATTGGAGCTGTGGACCGTAACAGCAAATATCCTTATGGACGCCGAGAGAGCCCTGGGCCTGCATGACAAACGGTGACCTAAGTTCCCTTGTTTTCCTTCATCCTCGCGATAGCCTCGTCGATGTTGATCTTCACGTTAACGTGAACTTCTTTATCCCGAGCCTCCTCGAGGGCCTTCAATACCCTAGGGTCATCGAAGCACGGGAGCGCCATGGCGGCCCGCACCCTCACGAGCCAGTTCGGGTCTTTTAACGCTGCTATTATCCCTTCCAGGGCCGATCTTTCGTTCATCCTTGCCAGGGCCTCCATGGCGGCCGTCCTGACCTCGTAGAACGGGTCCTTCATGGCCTTGAGGAGTGCAGGGACGGCACGAGGGTCGCCAATCTCCTGAAGGGCCTCGGCGGCCGCGAGCCTCACATACGGGGCGCTCAACCGTCCCGTGTCCCGTGAGAGCGCCTCGATGAGCCTTGGAACGGTGCCCGGGTCCTTGAAATAGCCTATAGGGGGCCCGACCGTCCTCAAAACCTCGATGTCATCGTCCTCGAGCAGGACCTGCATCAGTCCTTCCGTGGACCTGGGGTCCATCATCCCGAAAAGAGCATGTACTGCCTGCCTCCGGACCTTAGGGCTGTTGTCCTTCAAGGTCTTGATGAGCGCATCGACGGCCTTCTTGTCCTGCAATTGTGAGAGCGCCGAGGCGGCCACTTCTCTGACCTTTGCATTCTTGTCACTAAGGGCCTCGATGAGGCCATCGACAGAGGCAGGGTCCTGTAACCTCTCCAATGATGTCGCTGCATCGACCCGCCCCTTTCCGACGGGGTCCTTCAATGCAGCCAGCAACGGCCCTACGGTCGTCGGGTCCCGCATGAACCCTAGAGCATCGGCCGCGGCCCTGCGGATCTCCGCGTCCTTATCCTTCAACGCCTCGACCAGCATCGGCGTGATGTTGTCCCCCAGCCATTCGATGCGTTCGAAGCCCGAATACCACATCTTGTAGTTCTTACGGTCAAGAAGGACCTTCATCAAAGGTCCGATGGCCTCCGGGTCCCGCATCTCAAGGAGGGCGACCACCGCATTCCATTTGATCTTGACGGACCTGCTCTTGAGCTCCTCGAACAGCTCCTGCCTGACCATTTCGGGCCGCATCTTACTGAGGAGATAGAGGGCCATCGACCTCACTTTCGGGCTCTTGTCCTTTATGCCTAAGGCGAGTGCCTCGATCACCCTCGGCTCATCATGCCTGTCGAGGAACAATATCAAGTTGGCCCTGTTCTCGGCATCATTGTCATGCAAGGCATCCAGGATGACATCCACGGTCCGGTCCGGCGCGGTTCCACATATGGCCTCGACAACGATCCTCCGGACTTGGGGATTCTTGTCCTTGAGATGTTCCATGAGACCGTCCAGACACCTTTCGTCATGGAGCATGAGGAGCCCGCCGACGGCCCTCCACCGGACCTTGTAGTCCTTCTCATCTATGAGCGAGAGCAGCCCCTCGATGCCTTTGATGTCTTTGGCGAGCCCGAGGGAATAGGCGGCCTCGTACCTCACGGCCGGGTCCTTGTCATCCAACAATCCATAGAACGCCTTCGCGACCGGGGGCGGGAATGGCCCATCGCCAAAGTTCAACAAGACCCTGCCCAAGGTGAACGCGGCCTTCTCGCGCACCTTTGCGACCTTGTCCTTGAATGCGTCGAGTAGGGGCCCCACGACCCTTCGGTCCACGATGTTGACGAGCGCGTATGCGGCGTTCTCCCTGACCTTCGGGTCCTTGTCCTTGAGGGCCACAATGAGGCCGTCCATGGCCCCAGGGTCCACCACATTGATGAAGGCCTCGGCGGCACCGGCTCTCACAATAGGGTCCTTGTCCTTCAGGGCATCAAGGAGCGGCCGAAGGGCACGCGGGTCCATGGTCAATGCCAGCTCTTTAGCGGCCTTGGCACGCTTCTTTGCCGGGCCCTTCATGACCGGCGTTGTCAGCGCATCGATGGTCTTGACCTTCTTTGGCATTTCGATACCTCGAGATGTGAGGCCTCTTCAGTAATTCCTAACGATGAGGTCAACGGTCCTGATGCGGGCATCGCCCTTTCCATAAGGAGCCCCACGACCTGTCCTCGAACGGCCTTCGATGAATGAGTGGACCTTCCGCAGGACCTCTCTGGCTTTGACCCCCACGAGCTCGGCATAGCCTGCTTTTACCGCCTCAGGCCGTTCGGTACTCGTTCTCAGGACGAAGACCTTTTTCCTTATATTCGGGGCCGTCGCCTCCTCCTGGATCCCTCCTGAATCAGTAAGTATGAACCTCGAGGCCCTCATGAGCATTAGGAAGTCAAAGTATCCGACGGGCTCGATGACTATGATGTTCGGGTCATGTAGCAATGACCTCTTGAGACCGAACCTGCCCGCCATCTTCAAAGTCCTCGGGTGCAGAGGTAACAGGACCGGTACCGGGCAGTCCGAGAATATCTTGATGAACGACCTGAGGACCGCCTTATCGTCGACGTTCTCCTGCCTGTGGACGGTCGCCAGCGCGAAGGCCTCCTTTATCAGGCCGAGCTTCCTCGTGACCTTCGACCTCTTCTCGGCTATCGGCATGTTCATCAGGCATGCATCGATGACCGTGTTCCCGGTCACGAACACCTTGCCCTGGACCTTCTCATCGAGCAGGACCTTCCTGTTCAGTTCCGTCGGTGCGAACAGCATGTCGGAAAGATGGTCGACCAATCGCCGGTTATGTTCCTCGGGCATGCGTCGGTCGTAGGACCTGAGACCAGCTTCGACGTGGCCCACGGGCACATGCATCTTGGCGGCCGCCAGGCCTCCGGCGAGCACCGTGTTCGTGTCCCCCTCGACGAGCACGATGGACGGTCTGAACCTCCCGAAGAACCGCTCGAGGCCGACCATGGCCTTGGCCGTGACCTCGCTATGGCTCCCACCGCCGACCTCCAGATGCTCGATCCTGTTCCTTATGCCGAGCTCCTTCAAGAATATCTGGGACATGTTATAGGAATAATGTTGTCCCGTGTGGACGATATCGATGGGGACCTTCCGTCGATTGAACTCGTGGACCAGCGGGGCCATCTTGATTATCTCTGGCCTCGTGCCGATGACTATGCATGGCCTTCCGGAATGGCCCTTGCGTTCCGCTCGCATCGAAGGATGATTGGGCATGATGGTTTAATACAGTTTTGGAACGGCCTCATTCCTCGGCCAGGTCGAAAGGATTGCCGCACTCGGGGCACTTTTCCGGAACCTTCTCAGGGTCTATTTCTGCCCCGCATTCCTCGCAGAACAGGCCTTGCTCGAACACCTGGCCGCATCTGGGGCACTTGTCAGGTATGTGCTTTGGGTCCACTCCGAACGCGCAGTTCGCGCATCTCAGCTCATCGACATCTTCAGCGGCCTTTTCCTTGTCCCTGGCCGGCTTCAGAACAAAACGGTACATGAGGTACCAGAACAGCGCTATCCAACCTAGAAAGATGATCGAGCCAGCGTTCTCGTGCGTCGCGAGCATGGCGCTCGTCCCGTACTGGACGCCAACGAGCACGATGATGGTCATCCTGAGCAGGTTCGCGAAATAGGCGGTCGCTATCCCGATTATCAACGCTGCGGTTATCGGCCTCGTGAGCTTGGCGTTCTCGATGAGCATGAACGCGACGAAGCCGGATATGAACAGGAAGAGGGAATCGAGGCCTGCGCAGCCGGTGGATATGACAAGGCCCGAGACGCCGCCCCCGGTCATGTCGAACGAGATGGTTATTCCGCTGACATAGGAATGGGCCCCTGTGAGATTGACGATAAGGGATGTCGGCAATGCCAGGAGATAGTACACGAACCATTCCGGAAGGTCCGTCGTATCGGTGATAACTCTGTATATTCCCATTGGCAGGACCATCGTGATGGCGAACAGGCTCACGAACAGCAAAGCGAAGTCCCGTTCCTTGCCATATTTCCTCGGAACGAAATCATATATCAACAGGACGCCGCCTAGGGCCCACATGGTCCAGTCCTGCGACAGGAACTCGGTCGAATGTGCGATGACGAAGTTCCAGACCAGATCGATGATTATGGCGACCAGGCCCAGCACCGGCAGCCAGGGCTTCAGCCGGCCCTTCCATGTTATCCAGTGCAGGAACCTCCAGGCGAGGTCGTCCCTCTTCTCCTTCTTGACCTTCTTGTCCTTGGACCTTCTCTCGATGACCGTCGTCAAGAGAATGGCACCGACAAGCCCAATCACGATCAGGACCTGCCCGAAGATCCTAACATCAGGGAGGTGCGTGAGGAGCTGCAGGTTCACGCCCACGAACGCCAGGATCAGGCTTATGGCGAGCCACCAGCGGTAAGATAGCCCCAGCGGTCCTGAGGGTGCGGCCGGGCTGGCCTTTGTCCCTTTGATAAGATAGGCCTTGGACCGGCCCTTCTTGGCCTTGGCTCGCTTCCCCATCGTCACTACCGGTTGATATGGGTCTAGATATCTATTTTATGTTTGTGGTCGAGGAGGTCTGGCCGCTTCTCGGCCGTTTCCTGTTATCATAATAGAACTTCCCGGCCACTATGCCGACCGAGACGGCCACCGCCACCAACACCAACCATAGGCACAACGGGCTTTCCACGCTCGTGTGCTTGATGGCGTTCCTCACAATGACTTGGATGTAAACCACCTTGGACTCTCTGAACTGGTCCCCGAAGGCCTGGGCCTCGATCTTGTGCGGCCCATCAGCCAATTGTTTCGTGTTCAAGATGAAGTTCCAGTTCTTCTTCCCGACGGCATTGGTCCATTGGCCCCCGTCGATCCGGACCTTCACCACGACCAGGCTCACGCCTACAGCAGGGTTGGCCCAGCCCGTAATGTTGACCATCCCGCTGACCACCGAATGATTGCCGGGGTTCGTTATGCCGACCGTTACATATAGTGACGGAATGGACACCCAGAAGGACCAGATGCCGGACCCGGAGGTCCCGTTCACCTTGCCGTCCGAAGGGATCACAATCCAATAATAGGTCCCCTCGTTGAGGTTCAAGGTATGTGTCGTTTTATTCGTATGTAGGATCATGGCGCTGGCTTCACGCCCGAGGACCTTATCGAAATTATCGCTCAGATAAACGAAGAAGGTCAACGGGTCCTTGTCGCTATCGGAGCCGTTCCATGTCAGAACGGCCACCTTGGTATTCATGACCGCCGCGTTCTTCGGGTTCTCCTGCCATGCCGTGGGCGCATGGTTCATCACGAAGACGACCTTCCAGATGCCGGATAGGCAGGAACCGTTCACCTTTCCGTCATTCGGTACTACGGTCCAATAATAGGTGCCGTTCCCGACGAGGTCGTACTTCGTATCGGCGAGATGGATCGGTTTTTCGTTCATGAGATTGTTCCGGTCCTTGCCGATGTACAGATAATAGGTCAGCGGGTCCTTGTCCGGGTCGTCCCCGATCCATTGTAGCGTGGTCTTGTTACCATCGACGAGCAATCCGTCCAAGGGCGATTTCAGGTTCACGACAGGGGGGCCGTTCGGCGGGTTCTTGATGTCGAACCAGCCGGTGACGTTCGATGTACTGAGCGGTATCATATTATTATCGTCGCTGGCAATGACCCTGATCCTGTAACTTCCGTTGGGATAGGCCAGGGTGTCCCAGGGGTCGACCGATGTCGTGGCCGTACCGTCCCTGATCGTCCAGTTCTGACCGGATTTCGCCTCGACGATCACTTTATAATAAAGGTTGTCCCCGTCCTTGTCGGAACCGGTCCATGTGATGTTCGCGTTCCCCTTCAGGATATCGCCGGTCTTCGGGCGGGTAACGACGACGGAATGCATCAAGTTGTAGGTGATCTTTACATTGAACAATTTCGGCGAGTTGCGCCAATCCGTTGAATGGAAGTAGGCCTTGTATTGTATGAAGCGGCTCCCATTGTGAACACCGTTCAGCCTCGTATTATTGACGGTATAGAATGTTGTCGTTGTGCCGTCGGGCCCAAGGTATGTCTTCGAGTTCAGGTCCGACAGGTTCTTCCCGGTTCTTACTTGGAACCTCATTGAGGAGTCCACGGGCACTGTAGAGTTCCATGAGATGGAACCGAAATAGGCGGTCCCGTTAGTATCCAGCGGCTGGGATGAATATGCCCCGTTCCTGTCCGGTGCATCGAACTTGAACAGCCAGGTATCGCACTTCCAGATCCTGGCGTTGTTCCCTCCATATATAAGGAACCCGTCGCGAACGGGGTCATAGACCATTTCCGGGTAGTCCCTTTTGTCGGGGCCTGTGCCGGTCTGGACATGGGACCAGGATTTGTTGACCACATCGTATGCCCAGAGATCGTTCGAGAGACCATCAGGTCCAAGGTCGCCCCCGAAGACAAGCACGATATCCCTTTTTGAATCATAGGTCATGCCCATGTTCTTGCGCTGATGGGGACCTGGTTGAGTAATATTCCTCCAGCTGTTCGTGGTGGAGTTGTATGCCCAAAGATCGTTCTTCTCATAACTGGGGGTGTCATTCCAACCCCCGAAGACCAGGATCTCCTTTGTGCTCTTGACATAGACCATGCCCGCATAGGCCCTAGCTGGTGGGGAGTTCTGCGGGCTCATGTTCTGCCAGTTCCCGACCGCTGGGTCATAGGTCCAGGTATCGTTCATGTATGTGTAAGGCAATTTCCTCTCATCCTTTCCGCCGAACAGGACGATCTTCTTGGTGGCCTCGTCATAGACCATGCTGTGAAATATCCTGCAGGACGGTGTTGGTATCAGGTTCAAGTTGGTCCAGTTTGTATTTATCGTATCGTACGACTTCATTGGTGCAAAACATGGGTCAGGGCTAGGGTGTAAAGAAAGGTCCTCTCCGCCCACGACGAATAATCTCTTACTGACTGGGTCGTAGGACATCGCGTGATAGTCCGGTGTGCTCGGTTTTGTACCGGTCTTGTCCGGTAATTGCTCATATGTGTCGTTCGAGAGATATATATAGACACCATTGTCTGCGAAAACCCGGTACAGCCAAGGGATCACACCCCATATCCCACCATAGATCATGGGAACGTTAAGGTCCGGGTCCCAGACCATCCTGGCACCGAAAAGGTTCAATGGGGTAACGGGCTTGACGGCCCAGATTCTCGACGGTGGATTGAAGATCCACAGCGTGTTCAAAGGTAATATAGGGTCCATCAAAGGACCGCCGTCCCAATTAGTGCCTCCATGGAGGAGGACCTTCTTCGTCTTCAGATCGTAGACCATGCCATAGCCTTGAATCGCGTCCGGTGTCGGCTGCGGGTTGAACTCCTCCCATTTGTCTGTCAAGGGATGATAGATCCAGGTCGTAAGCCGTTGCATCACGACCTCGTCCCTATAACTGTCATAGACCAAGGTCCCATCGCGCCAGGGATAGGAGAAGCTCCCGCTGGTCTTGACCCAGTCGTTCGTCGCATAACGATAGATCCAAACGGACGATCCCTCGTCGTTCATGACATCCGCATTTATCGAATCCACATAGACCATCGAAATATTCTGCTGCGGCCCCGGAGCAGCTCCGATCTTCCTGGTGGACCAGATGTTCGTCGTGATATTGTACTCCCACAGGTCATCGTTCTTCGTGCCCCAGGAACCGCCGTACAATAAGATGGTATCATGGCCCTTGTCATAGACCATGGCGCTCTCGGACCTGGCCCTCGGATGGGCCCCGAGGGTGACATTGGTCCAGGTCTGGGTCTTCAGGTCGAAGGTCCATGTGTCGTTGAAGAAGAACGAACCGTTCCTACCTCCAAAGAGGACGAACTTGTCGACCTTGTTGTCGTAGACCATCGAGGCCTCTGCCCTGGCCGAAGGACTGATGGCCGGTTCAAGTTGTTGCCATGTGTTGTTGATGGTGTCATAGACCCAGGTCATACCGTACGGAACATATGAAGGTTGGACACAATTGAAACCACCCCCGAAGAGGACGATGCGCCCCTCCAGATTGGCCGCGTAGGCGCCGTCCACCAATCCTCCCGGTTGCCCATCGTTCACCTTCTTCCAGGTCCCACTGGGTGTGATATTGCCGAGCTGGAGATGGTCGGTAATCACGTTGGTGTTCGTCCTTGTGCCGCTCTTGAAGGCCGTTGGACCCTCGTTCCATTGACTTCCTCCAAGGACCGGTGCGACCGGAAGGATGAGCATGATGCAAACGGCCAAAGCGGTCAAGGAGCGCGACATATAATGATAGATATTGATTATACATATATTAGAAGATTGGAGGTCCTCCAATCCTGTATTTCAAGTTATCGTGGACGGACCGATAGGATAATCTATTTGGATAATTCTTATTGGTGAATACCTTACATTAGACCAAGGAATCAATCCTAAGCGAGGCGTGTCACCGATGGCCGAAGACCCTTCGAAAAAGGAAGAGACCCAACGGATTGTCCCGTTCATAGGCCGGGAGTCGGTCCTGGACGAAATGTCGAAGGCCATGGAAGAGGTCGAAAGGAAACAGGGGTCATGTTTCCTGATCTCGGGCGAGGCCGGGGTCGGAAAGACCTCCTTGAGCAGTAAGGTCCAAGAGCTTGCCAGAGCCAAGAAATGGACGGTGATGGCCAGCGAATGCATGTTCGCGGAGGGCGGCTCGCCCTATCAGCCCCTCCTTCAGGCCATGGCCAGTGCCCAGACCAAGGCCAACGCAAGGACCCCCACCGGTTCAAGAACATACCTTACTCTAGGCCTGCTCGGTATCGACGGTAAGGGCCTGGTCAACCTCGACCAGAAGATGAGGACCACGGACGAGCTGAAGGTGGAACGCGAGAGCATGTTCGAGACCATCTCGGACTTCCTTGCCGACGTGTCGACGAGGTCGCCGGTCCTTCTCGTGCTCGACGACATGCACAGAGCCGACAACTCCACCTGTCAGATGCTCTACTATCTTGTGCGCTCCATGGCCGACCAGCGGATGCTCATCATGGGTACCTACAGGCCTGAGGAGATCGAGGCCTCGAAGACCATCCATCCGATGCTGGACCTGAGGACGAGGTTACAGCGGGAAGGGCTTGTGACCCTCAGAGAGCTGAAGAGGTTCACCGAGGAAGAGACGGCGAGGTTCCTTGGGGCCCTTGTGGGCTATGAACTTCCGGCAAGGCTTGTCAAGAAGATACACAATGACACCAATGGCAACCCATATTTCATCACCGAGTTCATTGGAACGCTGAAAGGAACAGGGATGTTCCGACACAAAGAGGATGCCGAGGAGGCGGTCCCAGATATCGAGGACGAGGACATCAAGATCCCATCCTCGGTGTCCGCGTTCATCATCGACAAGATCGAGCGCTTGTCCCCGGACGAGCTCAAGCTGCTCCAGTTCGGTTCCATAATCGGTCAAGAGTTCCCTTACGAGGTCATAATCGACGTGTCCGGGATATCAGAGGAGGAGGCGGTCCAGCACATCGAGGTGCTGATGGCCCAGAAGCTGATAACAGAGGTCGTTACCGGCGACAGGATAAGCTATCGGTTCACGCACAATCTCATCAAAGAGGTCGTATACTCGCATCTGAGCCGGTCGAAGCGGCGGCTCATGCACAAGATGGTCGGTTACAGCATCGAGAAGGTCGAGGCCGGGAAGGCCGACCAGATGGTCTATCAATTGGCCTATCATTTCGCGCAGGGCGCGGACGCGCCCAAGGCCTTGAGATACAACATGTTGGCCGGGAAGAAGGCAGCGGGCAGCTTCGCCCTCGACGAGGCCAAGCACTACTACGAAGAGGCCCTGGACATGCTCTCGAAACAGGAGGAGACCGAGGTGACCTTGGCCATGGAGATCGACCTCCTGAACAAGTTGGGTCTCATAGCAAGCATCCAGGGCGAGACCACGAAGGCCAAGAACTACCATCAAGAGGCCCTGGAGCTCACGAAGGAGGGCACCAAGGAATGGGCCGCTGCCATCCGAAGGCTCGCCGAGGCCGAGATACTGCAGGACCACTGGAAGTCCGCGGAGGAGAACCTGAGGAGGGCCATCCAGGTGAGCGAGGGCCTCAACGACCAATTGGGCCTGTCCGAGTCCTATTACGATCTAGAGCACATCGCCTTCAAGACCGGGAAACCCAACGAAGTGGTCCAGTTCGCGGACAAGGCCGTCGAGTATGCCAAGAAGGCCAAGGATGAACGCCTGGTCGGGAAATCCCTTATAGACAAGGCCAATGCGACCGCCGAGCTCATGCAGGATTACCAAAAGGCGATCCCGATCTACGATGAGGCCATGAAGCATTTCGACCAGGTCAAGGACCTCGACCAGATCGCACGGACCTACAGTAATATGGGCGATGTCCATGAGAAGCTCGGCGAATACAAGAAGGCGATCGATTATCTCGAGCGATGCCTGAACATCTGTAACAAGACAGGGGACGTGGACCAGAAGGCCTATGCGAATGCGAACATGGGGCTGGTCTATCTTGACATGGATGATAGGAAGATGGCCACAAAGTACTTCAACGAGGCCTTGAGGCTATGGAACAAGGTGGAGAACAAGCACCTTTCGGCCATGACCCATCACAACCTGGCCATCATCGCACGGCGCGACGGAGATTTCGACAGGGCAGAGCAGGAGCTTCAAACGGCCTTCACGGTCATCGAGAACGTGGAGTTCAAACTGGGCCTGGCCTACCTGAACCTCGAGTACGGCATCATCTGGAGGGAAAGAGGGGAGAAGCAAAAGGCCAGGTGGTATATGAAGAAGGCCTTAGGGATGGTCGAGGAGATCGGCAGCGAAGGTCGCATACGAGAGTTCAAGAAGGAGCTCTCGACGCTGGACCAGTGAATGGTGCCGTTCGATGGAGATCCGGCAATCCAAAATCCTTATCTTTAGGGAATTTCTACGGTCACATAGGGACCATACGTGGACCTCGAAACCTATCTCAACATCCATCATGCCCTGGCGGGAACATCATCGGGGATATTCGCGATACTTCTAGGGTTCACCCTCTTCATGCTGAACTCCGGCAATAAAAAGATCGAGCTGTCGACATCTGTGCTGCTCGGCCTCGGCATTTTCGGGTCCCTTATCGCGACGGCGACATCTACATTAGCAATGCTGCTAGGCTATTTCACCAAGGGCACCGTGGAGGTAGGCACGATCTATGTCTCATCCTTTTGCTTGTTCACATCGATAATCTCGCTCGGGATACTCACTTTCCTGGCCCTGAGCTCACTTTACACCGAGCAGGTCCGCGAGGAACGTGGTAGCTGGGACTTCATGAGATTGAAGTAAATGATTGAAAAAAAGTGCTCAATATTGTGGTGGATTTTGAGGAGGATACTGGGGCGGAACCTGGACTAGAGGCGAGCCCGAAGGCGGTTCGGACATTTCATTCTGCGGCACATTAGCTCGTTGGTCCATCGCCGTTCCTGGTTCGACCACAGGGGCCGCTTGCGGTATTTGTCCTTTTCCTTTCCTCTTGAGCATCATTATCGCAGCGCCAATCAATGCTCCGACGATAATCAATATAACTATAATTGGCAATAGCAGTGATGAAGCCGACCATCCGCCAGTACCTGTCGTGCCTTTTTCCACTTCAATCTCGAAATTGGTACTCACACTCTTTTTTCCATCACTTAGTGTGACCACGATAGTGTAGGTTCCGGTCTGTTTTTCAGTGGGTTTCCAATTTATCGTCCCAAGAGCCGGGTCTATCGTCATGCCTTCTGGCGGGGTATTCAGACCATAGACCAATTTTAATGCATCGTTCGGGTCGGGATCATTCCCTTTGACGGTCAGCCTGAATGTTTCCCCCACTTTGACCTTTTTCCTATTAATCGGTTCAAGTACGGGCGGATGGTTGCTAGCAGCCTCCGTGATCTTGAAATTCCATATGCCATTCTCGCAAGTACCATCCATAATACCATCATAGGGAATGACGGTCCAATAATAGGTCACCTCTCTATCCAATTTAATTGTCGGTGTGAATGTCAGAACCGTCAATTTTGCTGCAATTCTTGACGAAGAACTCAAGGTTTTTACTAAATTCAAATCCTTGCTCAAATATAGGTTGGAAGTGACCTTGTCACCATTCTTATCAGAAACGGTCCATTGAAGGGTCAGGTTTGATGCACCGATCTGGGACCCATTAATAGGCGAAACCAAACTGCTGGTGGGCGGTGCGTTCACGCGGATCACAAACTCATGATACAATGTCACATATGTGTCCGTCACGCTTACATTGACGAGATAGATGCCGGGCGCTTCTGGTTTCCAGGTGATGACCCCAGTTGATGGGTCTATTGATATCGTTGAGGCAGGACTGGATCTGATACCGTATCTCAATGAGTTTTCGACGTCTATGTCCGTAGCATTGACATCAAATGTATACGTATCAGTATTCTTTATTGTGGCGTTCTTTGGAACGTTCGTCCAGACTGGCGGATCGTTCACATTGATCACTGTCAGATTGAAATTCCTATAATCCTCGGCTTCCAATGGGTCCTTTACCGTAACATTGACCCAATACCAGCCAACATCCGAGTTGTGCGGGGTCCCTGTAATATTTCCAGTTGCTGAATTGATTATCAACCAAGAGGCATTTGTCTTAAGGGTCCATGTGAAGACCGTGTCTTTCTTATCTGGGTCCATTACACTGTAGTTTGCGGCATATTGAGTGTTTTCATAGACCTCCGTGATATCCTTTCCTGATATCTTTGGCGGATTATTGACATCTATCACATTAATCGTGAAATTCCTCGAATCTCGACCCCCGTTACCGTCATCGACGCTTACATTGATGTAATGTTGACCGATATCACTGTCCCTTGGAATCCCCGAAAGGACCCCTGTTGTCGAATTGATGGATAGCCAACTGCCAACATTGGTCTTCAAATGCCAGGTCACATGGCCAGAACCATCGTCAGTGGAATTGTAATCGACCTTGAGCAGCTCGTTCTCCTTGACTTGTTTGACATCGACGGTCGCTATCATAGGAGGAGTGTTGTTGACGATGAGCGTGAAATTATGCTCGTCAGGGATGTAATCTTGATAGCTAAGATTTATATTGACATAATAATGGCCGACGTTGGCATTGCGCGGAATCCCGCTCATTGTATGTGTGACAGGGTCCCAAACGAGCCAAGACGCATTCGTTCTGAACGTCCATGCAACAGGCAATGGACTAGTGGTGGAATACTGCTGTGAATATTGGTCATCCTCCAGTGCAGCCTTATTGTCCTGCTCAGGATAGATCTTCAATGAGGGCCAAACTAAAATCGAGGCACTCTTATTTGGGTCCTGGATCGATGTGACCTTCACAGTCTCTCCCTTGGACGCCTGTATCCAAGCTTTTAGTTCGGAGGTCCTGTTCATTATTGTGATGTTGGCCTGGTAAACGCCCGAATTCTGACTTGTCTCTGTCAAAGGTAGTTTGAAACCTATAGGGTCGCTCATGCTACTTGTGACTTTTGTGAGAGCTTTATCGATGTGGTTAGGATTCCCGTCTATACCTCTAAGTTCGATGTAAATAGTATCGTTGATAGAGGCGATGGAAGCCAGTTTATTTAATCCAGGATCCGAATAGGCTTTCACAGAATCGACCGTCGAGGGCCATGTGTTCTTGTCTGGAAATATGAGATAAGCTCTACCAGGACAACCTGAGGAAACGGCCCAAGCAGATGTCCCTATAACGATATCATCATAGCCATCGCCATTCACATCCCCGCCACCATCGACGGAATATCCAGATTGCCACCCAGCGGCCTCCCCAAGGAACGATGCATCAGATTTCGATAAGGAGACATCAGTCGTCCATCCAGAGGATTTTCCCAAGATAAGGTAGGTCTCACCCGCATTATTACCATTGGTAGATTCTCGGGGCGCTCCTATCAGGAAATCATCATATCCATCGCCATTGACATCTCCCGCACCTGAAAGCCCAAAGCTCGCCCTGTCACCAGTGTTCTCCGCAATAAAGGAAGCATCGGCGGAGGATAGTTTTGTATTGTTCTTTAGGCCTGAGGCTTTTCCAAGGACCAAATAGGTACGGCCATCTTGGAAGGTCCCTGCGTACTGCGCTCCTATCAAGAAGTCGTCGTATCCATCTCCATTAACGTCCCCTGCGCCACTGACCTTGGTGCCTGTATGTTCATTTATTTGCACACCCATGAAGGACGCATTTGCGACAGTTGCGATGTTGGTACCCCAGGTCCATTTCGAGGCTTTCCCGTAAAGAAGATAGGTCTGGCCCGTGTATTGTCCGTTTTCATCGTTATCAAGGGCCCCAAAGAGTAAATCATCATATCCATCACCGTTGACATCCCCTGCCCCACTTACAGAATATCCGAATTGATCACTATCAGATTCACCATAGAATGAGGCATCAACATTATTAACAGAGATATCTTTGGCCCAACCTGAAGCCTTTCCATATACTAAATAAGCATGCCCTCTCCATGGACCGAAATCCTCATTGCCATAGCCCCCAATTAAAAAATCATCATATCCATCCCCGTTCACATCACCTACACCCGCGATAGATGAACCCACATAGTCTGTTTGACGGAATCCCCGATATGACGCATCTGCATTAGTCAGGGATACATTCCATCCCCATCCAGAAGATTTTCCAAGAATTAGGTACACGGCCCCTTTCAAAGTGCCCCAATTCTCGGCACCAATCAGTATATCATCATAACCATCACCATTGACATCACCAGCCCCAGCGAGCGTATTACCGGATCCTTCCCCAGACCCTTCCCCAATAAAGGATGCATTTGCCTTGGTCAGGTTTATATTCAAGGCCCATCCTGAGGAATTGCCAAATATGAGATAGGTTTTACCCGATCCACCTCCACCTTGGTCATTATCAGGTGCTCCAATGGCAATATCGTGATATCCATCACCATTTACATCACCTACTATAGCCACAGCGGTCCCAGCGCGATCCCCAGAAGCCTCACCTAAAAAGGAGGCTGTGGAATTCGCTAAGCTTGAATTCATTGAATAATCCAATGCAAAATTAAGTTCAGGAATGATTATAATTGAAATCGCCAATACACACACAATAAGTAATGACTTTATTTTACTCATTATAATACCTACTCGAACATTATAATCTATGTTATAATTATATTTTTTGTAAGTTTAAATTAGGTTAAAAAGAAAAATTACGATAGAGAACAGGATAAAAAAATTATAATCTAGCTCTTTTCTTTCTCTTTCTTTATCTTTTCCTCGATGCCGGTGGTCTGGCCCTTTTCCGACTCGATCTCTGCCATGAGCTCTGCCTTCAGGGACTCCTGGGCCTCTCCGACTTCGACATCGCCGGACGAGACGGCTTCCATGGTCGTGGATATCATCTCGGTGGCCGTGTTGACCTTCTCCATGGATGTCCGTATGTTCGTGACGGCCTTCTCCATCTGTTTGGTGTCGATGCCAAGCTGGTCCTGGTAGTCCTTCAGCATGGACCCGATCTCGACGACCTCCTTGAGCCCTTCCTGCATCTCGACGACGTCCTTCATGCCCTGGGCCATCTCGACCATGCCGCCCATGGCGTTGAGCTGGGACCCGAGCATCGCGTGCCTCTTCGAGGCCAGGCGGAAGCCTCTCTCGTCACCGTTCTTTAGTGCGTTCTTTGCCTCATCCTTGGCCGAGTTCTGCTGGGACTTGAGCTGCTTCTCGCGGTTCCCGAGCCTGTTGCTGGCCATGGCAAGCTTCGTCTGAAGCTCCTCCGGGGATGTCTTTTTCTTGAATAGTTCCATGATTCCACCTCGTAACCGTTACGGGAATAACAACAATAGACGAATATTTAAAGATTTAGAGGGGGGCCCAGGGACGGTCCGGCCTCATCGACGGGCCTTTTTTCGCCGGGATGGCCTCTTTTTGGCCTTGCGGGGGGCCTTTCTGGCCCTGTGCAGGTGGTCCTTGGCGCTCCAGGCGTCTATGAGATAGTCCTGGACATAATCGTAGGGCATGTGACCGTATCCTTTGTCCCCCCAGGCCTTGGTCCAGGAGTTCTTGAACTTGAACTCCTTCTTCTTATCGTCATAACCGATGATGCAGATCGCATGGCCCCCAACGAACTGGTCGCCGGGCTTTGGCATCGGTATTTTGCCGTTCGCGCTTGCCTTGGACCAACTGTCGAACACGTAGACACCGGCCACGAACGGGCCGTTCACATAAAGCGATTCCTTCATCTCCTGCATGGTCCTTAGACGGACGTAGCGCTCGATCCTATTGGGCCAGGCAAGCTGGTCCGCCTTGGCGCAGGGCTTGTCGGTCTGATGTGGTTTGTACGGCCAGCAACTCTCTGGCGCAACGCCCTTGTCCTTGATGATCTTCATTGCGCACCTGATGGTGGTCCCCTCGTCATCCGGGCTGCCGTCGATCTTCTTTGCGTTCGAATAGACGTACCTGACGGAGAGCTGGATGTCCTTGTTCCATTCGACATGCTCCTGGTATTCCTTCAGGCCGTCCACGCTGGCGAACCCGACGCATGTGCCCTCATCGCCTTGGTCGCTCACCGCTGACATCTTTTCTGTGAGGTCCACACGCTTAGGCAATTTCTTTCTCTGAACAGGGGACATCCTCGTCAAAGGGAAGTCCCTCTCATCCTCTTTGTCCTTGAGACAGCCCAGGCCTTTACCTAGAAAAACCGGCATCCGACATTCCTCCAACCAATTGTATTTATCATCCAATGGGACCTATATTAATAGCGATAAGAAACATATACACATATAAAATTAACCTTTTTTCATTTGACATAAAAGAACTCGAACTCAGGGGGCCAGTGATGAAAAAAAGATATACGAAGGACATTATAAGGAGGACGATGTTCAAATGCATGGCGTACTATTGCATCACTGGGACACGGACGGCATCTGTTCCTGCGCCATCCTAAGAAAGGAACTGCAAAAGGAAGGGCGCGACATCGAATGGACCTATTTCGTCCCGAGGATCGGCAATTATTTCCTGACCGAAAAGGAGCTCAAGGACCTCGAGGACGCGGACCTGGACGAGATGGTCATCGTCGACATGGCCATACCAAGTGACCAGGTAAAGCGATTAAGCAAGTTCATACGCCACATCACGCATTTCGACCATCATATCCAACCACCGCATGAGTTACCGAACGTGGAGCACATAAACCCGGTCGCGGCCGGCAAGGACCCGGCAAGGTTCCCCGCAGCGACCTTCGTCCTCATGGACCATTTTCACAGAAAAATGGACCTCCTGACGACATTGGGCGCGGTCGGCGACCTCGAGCACAAGGTCTTTGAAAACGAACGCGCAGGCCCTATGGTCAAGAACTATGCAGACGACCGAGGCCTCTGCTACATGGACCTCATAAGAATGACGGACCTTATCAATTCCAATTTCAAGACCGATGATATCGATGGCGTGCACGGGGCCGCGGACCTGTTGACGGGCTCCGGGGAGGACCCGGGCCCGATACTGTTCAACGAGGATTGGCAAAGAAAGGCGACAAAGATATCTGCACAGGTGGACGAATGGCTAAAGGCCCCGGTGGAAGAGCTCGGGGACATGATCGTCCTCAGATTGGATTCCTCGTGCAATATAATTTCGACAGTGGGACGGCATCTCTTCCGAAAGTACGACCGGATGGTGCTGCTGACGAACACGGGCCTGAAGAACATCGACCAGGTCTATGTGCGCGGCAACGACATGAGGAAGGCCATCGCCTATGCCAGGGACCAAGGCCTCCGGGCGGGCGGCAAGATGGACGCCTTCGGCGCCGTCCTCGACAAAGGCGGGCTGGATGCCTTCCTCCCGGGGCTCATGGAAGTCCTTCGAGATAGCGAAAGTAAGGGCAGGAAATAGAAAAAACGCTAGAAAGGATGAAAAAAGAGCAAGAGAATTATTCCAAAAAGGTTAATATCCCCTTCTATATTTTTAATATGATGAACTTATACGGCGTTCCAACCGGTGGAAGGCCCTCGTTGGGCCCGGTCATCGTCCTCGTTATCGTCCTATTAATGACGGTGCCTGTGCTGCCTATCACCAATGCGGCCGCACCGGACCCTGCCATCACGAAGATACTCAACGAATATGACGCCGTATGGGACTTCTCTGACCCTGTGAACTACACATTTGAGAACACCTCCATCAGCGGTGGCCAACTGACGCTAACCAATCTGACCCTCAAGGCCATGGACGGATCGGGGGTGGACTTCCAGGCCGGAACGACCCAGCAGGTCAAGATCAGACCGAAAGGGTCCCTCGTCCTCGTCTACAAGACCGGTTCCGGGTTCACGGACGTCACCACCACGGCCGGTGTCTCAGGCAGTGGAGGGACTGGCGGCCGAACGGTCGCCTGGGGCGATTATAACAACGATGGCCTCATGGACCTGCTCGTCGGTCCCGATAACAGAAGGAACCTCCTTTTCGAGAACGATGGCGATGGGACCTTCACGGATGTGTCGGCCGCCTCGGGGATCCGGGGCCTAGCGGGAACGACCGCATTGACCTCGGTCTGGGGCGACTACAACAACGATGGTTTCCTGGACCTGGCCCAAATCACCGCTACGGGCGTCCTTCTCTGGAAGAACAATGGCGACGGGACCTTCACTGAGGCCTCCGTCGCGGCGGGGATGACCGTCAGTGGCGCCCCTAAGGGCGGGACCTGGCTGGACTATGACCACGATGGTTATCTGGACCTGTTCGTGGACGGTGGCACCAATAACCAATACCTCTGGAAGAACAACAAGGCCGGCACATTCTCTGACGTCGCCACGGCCGCGGGCCTGAAGGAGGTGACAGGGGCGGACGGTTATGTCACCACCAGTGACATCAACAACGACAGCTGGCCAGACCTCGTGAAGAACCAGGAGCACCAGGCGGTCAAGGTCTTCAAGAACGACAAGGACGGGACATTCACAGAATCATCCTCGACATATAACCTCACAAGTTTCATACCCGACGAACCGGGCGCGGACACCTTCGACATGAACAATGATGGCCAAGTGGACATCTACTGGGCCGCGAAGGGCCAGGACAGCCTCTGGGTGAACAAGGGCGCCAAGTTCTGGAACCTGACGACCTCGGCCGGCATGACGGAGAACCGCCTCGGGAGGAGCTCGGCCATAGCGGACTATGACCTCGACGGACGCGAGGACGTCTTCGTCTCGTCCAGCAACAACGACCCGGTCATGATGTGGCACAACAACCCCGGCGGGACCTTCACCGACACAGCATCCACCTGGGGCCTCTCCGGAAGCTTCTCTGCGGCCTGCGCCGCTTGGGCGGACTATGACAACGACGGCACCTCGGACATATACATGACCCAGAACAACATCAATGGTGGCCATCTATACAAGAACAACTTCGTATCCGAAAATTTCATCAAGGTACGCCTGGTCGGCGACAAGACCAACAAGGCGGCCCTCGGCGCCCGGCTAGAACTCTATGCCATGAAGACCCCGGGCCAGTTCACGCTCGTCGGTGATCGCGAGGTCAAATCGAGCGCTAGCAGCGGATGCTCGAACAGCCTCGAACAGATATTCGGGGTGGATGGCTCCTTCTTGCACAAGTTGGTCGTCAGGTTCCCGGGCGGCAGGACCGTCAATGTCACGAGCGTGCAGGCACCGGCATATCTGCAGGTCAGCGAGACCGGGGCCGTCACCGACCTGTTCTTCAACCACCATTACACCAGCAGCGGGAACTTCACCTCCCGGGCGTTCAACCTCGGCAGGTACGTCTCCTTGGGCAATATCAGCTGGGGCGCGAACGTCCCCCCGAACACGAGCCTAGTGTTCAAGACCAGGACCTCGCCCGATGGGACGAGCTGGAGCACATGGTCCGCATCCTATTCACAGCCCGGGCAGATCAAGAGCCCCAAGGACCAGTTCATCCAGTACACGATACAGTTCTCGTCCACGAACCCGAACGCCTCCCCCGAGGTCTTCAATGTCACTATGACCTATCTAGAGTATGCGCAGCAAGGCACGGCCGTGACGAAGACCTTCGATTTCGGCAGGACCGCCCTCAATACCAAGTTCTCGAGCTTTGGTGCCACCAACGGTCAATCCATCTCTTACTCCTATTCGAAGGATGCCGGAAAGACCTGGACCCACACACCGGGCAATGGCAACCTTTCCAGCGAGTACTTCCCGAACATCACCTTAAGGGCCGAGCTGTCAACGATAGACGATATGGTGACCCCGGCAGTCCAGTACATGAAACTGCATTATGTCCTGAACAGCCCCCCTTCGGTCACGCTCAGGTCCCCGGTCAACAATGCCTATGCGGGCATCGACCAGGAGCTTAAATGGAACGGGACGGACCCCGATAAGCAGACAGTGACCTATGACGTGTTCGCGGGGAACACTGTCCCGTACCCGAAGGTGGCTTCGAACATCCTGGGCAACTCCTTCATAATAAAGAACCTTTTCCCGGGCAGGACCTATTTCTGGTATGTCGTCGCAAAGGACACCTGCAACGCCACCACCAAATCGGGCCTCTGGACCTTTATCGCCAACAGCCCCCCGAACGTGAACCTTCAATATCCGCCCGACAAGAGCGTACTTAACACGATCAAGGTCCGGTTCGAATGGCTAGGGGTGGACAATGCAGGCCTGCCGCTGATCTACGACCTGTACCTCGAGAAGGATGGTCTGCTCTCGAAAGGCATGAGCGGGACGAACAAGACGATGGTCCAGCTGACCTTGGTGAACAAGAAGACCTACAAATGGTACGTGATAGGCAACGATAGCCTGCTTACGAACAGGTCCGAGACCTGGACCTTCTCGATCGATGCCCCCGTCAATCATCTGCCCCAGGTCAACAACACACCGCCCACCACCGCTGTCGTCGGGAAACCCTACACCTTCACCCTCCAGATATATGACGCCGACGGGGACCATATCCTGCCGACCTTCATATCAGGCCGCCAGCCGCCGGGGATGATCCTTACCACGACCGGGGACATCATGTGGACGCCGGTGAATGCCGGCGTGTATCCCGTCGGCATCTTGTTGGATGACCGGAAGGACCAGGTCCCGTTCTACTTCAACATCACGGTGGCCTTGGCGCCCCCGAACCAACCACCGAAGATAATACGGATACCGGACCAGTTCCTGAAGTCCGACCCGGTGACGCTCCAGCTCGGCGACTATGTGACCGATGATGGAGGACCAACGCAATTGACCCTGTCCCTCACTGGCGGTGATCAGAAGCTGTTCACAGTGGTCCTTGACGGGACCAAGCTGACGATAACCCCGGTGAAGTATGTGAAGGGGAAGGGCAATCTCACCCTGGTCGCAACGGATTCCCAGCAGTTGAAGACCAGGCTCATGTTCAATGTCACCGTCGATAACAACGTGGAGCAGAAACAGGACCTGATGTCGACGTTATGCCAGCTCTGGCCCGTGTTCCTGATAGTGCTCATAATCGTGATCGTCGCCATCGTCCTGACCGTCAGGGCGCGCCGGAAGGCCTATCGTGTCGAGAGGCCGGTGGTCGAGAAGCAGGAGAAGTTCGAGACCTGGGACCAGATGCATGGGGACCTCGAGGGGCATCGGAAGGTGGAGGAGGAGGAGGGCGCGACTTTCAGGGGTACTGGCGATGGGCATTACGACGAGGACGCGTACCGACCTCAAGATGCATCCCCGGTATACGTCCCCATGAGGCCCAGTCCCCCACCAGTCGAGGAAGAGACCTACGATCCCGCACAGCAACAGCCCGTCTTCGGCGAGACATACGTCCACAAACCGGCCCCCGGGCCTAGCCAGGAAACCCCCGAACCCGGACCCATCTGGAAGCCTGCGGCCGCGCCTGAGAGGATGAAGGTATTCAAGGACGAAAAGGCCGAGAAGGCCCAGCAGGACGCGGAGATCGACGATATCCTGGACAAGTTGAAGGTCAAGGAACCCGAGGCGCCGAAAGAGAAGAAGGGACCAAGCAAGGATCCCAGCCTTGACGAGCTCCTGAACAGGCTCAAGAAGTAGTGAGGAACAATGCCGCGAAGGAAGTACGGACGTCTCACGAAATCGATCTCGACGGTCCCGCCCGAGAAATGCCGCTTCTGCAGGCTCGGGAGGAGATGCCCTGTTCATCCCGAGGGAATGAAGAAGGAAGGGGCCAAGAAATGAATCCAATATTTCTTTCCTAGGCGAACTTTCCGGCAAGCAGGTCGTTCATCAGTTCGTTCAGGGGCTTCACGGTGGCCATGTCGCCGTCCCATCCCTTCAGAATATCCTCATGTTCGGTCTCGGCCTTCTTTAGCGCTGTCTTGACCTGGGTGCCGATGCCCTCTGTGTCCTCACCCTCGATCATCACGGCTATGCTGAGATATTTCCCCTTCTGAAGGAAGATGCGCATCTTGCCGATCTTGATCTCCTCGAGATTGCCTTCCTCGTCCTGGGTCAGGGATTCCTTGACGAAATCCTGGACCGCTGCGAGCATGCTGCTCAGGATATCGCTGTCGACCGTTGGCTTCAGCCGACGCGTATAGTGCTTTATGAGCCTGCCGTCATTGTAGAGAAGGAACAGGTCCTCGATGATGGTCCCGCCGGCCTCTTTCTTTGCCTGGGCCTTCTCGGACTCCTTGACCTGCTGGTTGTAGGGGATGGGCCATTCCGGGTATCTCTTGCAATTGTTGCAATACCACCTTCGATATGCATTGGAGTAGAACAGGGCCGGCTGCCGGCAGATCGGGCAGCTTGGCGTCTGATGGGTCATGGGTTTCGTATACCTGTGGCAGTTGGGGCAATACCAGGACTGGTACGCCGGTATCCATGACATCTCGGCCTTACAGTAAGGGCATGGGTTGGACTGGCCTGATTGCGGTTGCTGAGGCCCCTGCTGGTAACCTATAGTATCAGTCCTCGGAAAGGATATGACATGGTGTAATTAATATATTTTCCCGATACGGTCCCATCTCGAACGGGTATTACCTGCGTGGTAATTAAAGGTCATTTGGAATGTACGGTATGGGGGTCAATCCACGCGCATCACGCAAATATGTCGTTATGCCGTTTGATCCATCATAGATGAATTGATATCGTATCCTACCAGTTTTGTCAATATCATATGGCCGGTCCAAAAATGCATCTATGAATTTGTTATCTGTCATCGTCTTCGAGAAACGGATGTCAAGGAAGATATAACAGGTCTTATCGGTTCTGTTCAATGCGTCCCGCTGTGCATGGTCCACGAAAACCTTTACATCCTTGGCCGTCGAGGCTCCCGATGGCAAGGAATATACATAGATGAGCCTACCTTTGAAATAGATATCAGGTCCAATGGTCCATAACAGGTCCAATGTCAAACCCGGCAATATGAACAATGATGCCACTTTCTTGAACTCATAGGCCGCATCTATGAGCTCGAGCCGGTCAGGATTTTTCCCAAGGTATTTGAACAGGTTCTCATGGCCAAAAACGGTCACCAATGCTTCGGCCTTCCGTGCGAGGTCGACGGGATCTATCGAGAGCTCCTGACATTTGAGAAGAAGGTTGTACGGAAGCGATATCTTGGCCGAGATGTTCACGGCCTCCCACGGGACACCGGAATCGATGACATCGAAAATGGTCCTCCAGTCCGAGAACTTCGCCTTTTTTCCATAATTACAGATCTTGGAATATCCAAATTTGATGACACTCTTATCCATGAGAATACTTGTGACGGTAGTACTATTCAGGTCCACGATGCACGTTAAGGCGTGAGCCCCATACTGGTCCACGCCGAACCCATCATGGATCTTCGTCAGCTCGTCCAAATTGAATCCATTTCGGTGGCGCAGTATCGAGACATCCACGATACTGTATCCGAGCTTTCGTGCTACGACTCCGTTCTCCTTCAACTGTTCGTCGGTCATGTTGAACTTCTTTTGGATCATGAACAATGGGGCCGGAATGAACTGGTTCGATGATTTCCCTCCGGACGGGTTCAACATCTTATTGAACTTTGTAGCCAGGGAAGTGTAGGTATCGACACTGTTGACCATTTTCTTCATGGATTCCATCAACGCCTTTGAATCTACTTCTCCAGAGCCCTGGAAGAACCCTGTGAATTTTATTAAGTCCTTTATCATCTTCAGCAGGTTCTTGACATCATACCAAAAGCCCAATCCCATCATCATAGCTGTCAATTTAAGCCCTTGTGATCTCGCTTCATCGTGGGTCCAGTTGGTCCCAATGTCGAAACCCAGATAGTAATTGTTCCCCCAATCAAGTCCATCCTTTGCACCTGGTGTCGACAATCTGAACAAACCGGGCCTTACCGTCTTGTTTATTAACTTTATAATTTCTTCGATGTTCTTCCAATATCCAAAAGCCTTTTGTAGAATTTTCATGATTTCGAGAGTTTCAGTCAATTTTTCAAAGGACCCGAAGTTCTTCAAACCAAATTGGGCCATGTCAAGTATATCATTAATTTCTTTGAAGGCGGTCCCTATGATATCGTAAACGAAAAAGTCCAAAGTATAATTGGCATCGACGAGCTCGGACATCAGCTGATACCATAACGTCAGGGCCAGCTTCCCTCTATTGATGTTCATAGGCACGACCCTATAAGCAATATGAACGAGGTCCGGGTTGTCGGACTGACCCATTGGTATGACAAAGTTCTTGCCTTTCTGGACCTCCGCCATTGTGGCCTGGGGCTGGTAGCCATTGAAATATTGCATGTAGACCGGCATGAAATTGTAGGTCAACGCGAACTTATATTCCGAGGGCGGGAGTTCCAGCACATATTGCTTTTCGACCACAGACCTTGGAAGCAGGCCATTGAGGACGGCCTCCTCGAACTCACCCAATCTTTTCTGGACCATTAGGAGGTTCATATGCATGTCCCTCAACCATTGGTGACCATCATCGAAGTCCACCAGCAACGGGACATTCTTATTGAAGACGACCACGGAATCAGAAGGTATCTTCCGGATTATCGTGAACATGCATGTGAGATTGTATACGGACGCCACTCTTGGGTCATCACGTGAGAAAACGAACCCGGAGAGGTCGCCGTTCTTAAGTTTCCCGATATCCACGGCCATCAAAGGTACGCTCGTGAGGTCCTCTAGAAATATCTCGAGCGGGACCTTCACCTCTTTATCGCCCCCACCGACGTCGTATACACCGAGGACGGGGTCCTCGGTCTTATCGAAATAGAAGAAACCTTGTTCGTTCAGCTGAATCGTCGGCGCCATGCAATAGAGATTTCCTTCACCTGCGACCGATTCCAGCAAGGTCTCGCTGATCAATGCTTTGAATGTGGATGCTTTCCATACCATGACCTGGAGTATTGGCGTAGAATCGAACAAGGTATAATCACCCAGGCGGGTCCTCAATCTTGCCAGGTCGATGGTCACTTCGACACTGATGTGGCCGGACCTCGGGTCAAGGTCCTTTTTGTCATTGTCGGCGACCTCGATCACGCCGGTAAGGTCACGTTCTACGCCGGCATCCTGTCCGTTCCCTGACATGAATGCCTGAACGGCGGTCGCAATACCTAGCACAAATGAGGAGGAGATCGCCCTGACGATGGCTTTGACCTGGACCTCGAACATATCGTTCTTGAAGTTCCCTCCAGCACCCTCGTATGTGAAGTTGACATGGGCCTTGTTACATGTGTTGCTGAAGACGTTCCTGTCCAGCTCGACCGAGGTCAATCGCTTGAAGAAGGGGGCTGTCGGCGAGTAATGGATGTTCGTCGCGGGAAGAGGTGTTGGAGAACTGACCGTCATGGAATAATTGACACCATAATCTACCCTGGCCTCCATGGTCACAGTACCGACATCGGCCATTGGCCCAATCATATCTATGAACCTGAGGGTCGTGTTCAGTCGGCCTTCACCCTCGAAAAGTAGGCACGTCAGATAGTAATCGTGCCAATTCTCAGAAAAGGGGTTCAGATATTGTAGGAAGAGGTCCTCCGGCGCCACGGACGATGTGTTCTCAAAGACCCTAAGGCCGCTCCATTTTATAGAGCTCGATGTTTGTCCATAGGTCAATGAGATATTGGACAGTGGTGACGGGCCACCGGGCCCATCCTTATGAACCCCGCCAAAGGTGGCGGCAAGGCCTGGATGGACCTCAGTGGCCTCGAATATCTCCTGAAGGTCTGCCAATTTCTTTATCAATGCATCTAGAACGGAGATCTCGAGGTCAAGGTAACTCTTCTCACCATAGATACTGAAGCTGCTCTTGTTTTCCCATAGCATAATGGGTGTAATGTCAGAATATCGTTTTTCCTCCGCGGAAAGACTGGCCTTTTTCATAAGAAGGTC
>Ga0315295_10000123_pt1 | contig 65154 bp, 71 predicted proteins | sample YL17G14_0_MG_FD_204453 | JGI IMG/M metagenome (GOLD analysis project Ga0315295, IMG submission 204453) | Sediment microbial communities from Yellowstone Lake, YNP, Wyoming, USA - YL17G14_0 | ecosystem: Environmental > Aquatic > Freshwater > Lake > Sediment | place: USA: Wyoming | collected... | reverse complement strand
AATGGGCTCTATCTTATCCGAGACTACCCCTTTAAGAGCCAACTTCTCTCTCGTGGGTTTACCGTCATACTTAGAGATGTGATCTTTATATGAAATAGGATCTTCTCCAAAATCTTTCAGAGCTCGATTGAGGGCATCATAGTGAAGATCTCGACTATCCACTAGCACACCATCTAGGTCAAAAATTATAAGCTTGATCATAGCCTTAAAAATCCCCCCAGATTCTTATATTCTGACTACCCCATTCATTCAAAATTCTATACCGTGTTTTAGACCACTTGAATTGAATACCCTTGGAGGCCAAATGATCCTGCAGTTCTAATTCAGCAGGATATCTCTGAAGTCCTCGAACTAATATATTCTCCCATACTTCAGAATAGGTATTCATAACTTTTGAATTACTAAATCCAAAAGCATCAGTAATAAAACGTGTATCCGCCTTACTACCCGGTAAACAGCCATAAACCAGATTATTACATAAAACTTCCTGAATTTCATTCTGGTCTAAATAATTTTCAAAAAAGAAATCCATTCGAGCCCTGATAACCAAATCAAAGGTTATTCCTGATTCTTTTTCGTATTGTATTTTTTGACTGTTAGCCTTATAAATGCCATAGAACATGGCTTTAGGAATTGAGGTAGAATTAATATTAGCCCAATCCTGATAATTTTCTATGATATAAGATTGAGGCCTCATTTCTTCCTCAAAAAATTGGCTTTTTGTTCTTCCATCCATAAAAGACGGTATAGGCTGACTCTTATAAACCAATCCAGGACGATCTCCACCATGATCTATATCCCAAGTATGAATAAAAACCTTAGTAGAAAAAGGTCTTACCAAATACCTCTCCATAAGAGGCCAACCATAACTGATACTCCTGGTCAGGCCTGATAAACATAAAGCTACATTCATCGAATGATCTCCTTTACATCTTCTATCTTTTTAGTTGCAAAATAATTGCAATATCTTCCATGATCTGAGAAATCTGGAACAGCCGTGATACCCTGAGGAATTATAATATACACACTATATCCATGAGACTCTAGGAGCTCCCGGGCTTCCTGCAGATGAAATCCTCCTTCAGGCCAGCAGCCCCCGTATTCAAACTGAATATGTGTGATTATATTGAAAGATTCAATAGACCCTTTAAGCACATTCAATTCCCATCCTTCAGTATCTATCTTCAAAAAATCTATATGATCTATTCCATGTGACTTAACATAGTCATCCAACGTGCTGGTTTCAATCAGCATATCTGAATGTGCATGACCATTTCTATTAACAAAAGACATTCCATTAGCGAAATAAAAGGGTAGGGTGACTTTTTCAGCTCCTAAAGCAATATTACTAATTTTAATGTTTGGTTTATCTTTAACCTTTTCTCTGAATTTTTCAAAAACAGGCTGATAAGATTCAAACATATGATAGGTGATAGAATTATTTGTTGCATAATAGGTATTCTCCCCTGCCCCAACATCAAAAATCACGCTACATTTGGGCTCTAAGAAATTATACAAATAGAGCTCGCCATTAGTTATTTCATACCCATTACCATACATAATATCATCTCCTAGTTAAGATTTTTCCAGGATTCTCTTCTTCCTAAGAAATCCCAGACCATTTCATCTTTAGTTATCTCATCAAATTTCGGTTTCAAAACTTCCTTCATAAGCCTCCGACCTTCTTCAGAATCCTCCTCAACAAGCCGAATCATGTCATAACAATCCTTAGGCAGCTTGAAATATAACTGGAAGGTATTGAATAACCCCTTTAATTCTTTTTTTGAGATCTGTGGCAAATTCAAATGAGATTCCGCCCTATATATATTTTCATTCTCTTTTTCTTCAGAAACATCAAAAAGATTTTCTTGAACACACAAGTCACGAAGAGTAGACCCTCTATATGGATGGAAAAATGTTAAGGTGGCGCTATTAGGTCCTGCCTTTCGATTCAATTCTATCGTTTTCATTATATCGTCACGAGTCTCATGCGGCAGACCTATCATATTGAAAGAAGAACTTCGAATATTATTATCCTTAGCAAATTTAAACACCTTGATAATCTGTTCGTCCGTATAATCTCTTCCTAAAATATTTTTTCTTATCTCATAACTTCCTGATTCCAAACCAACGCAAATATTCACACATCCGGCATCTATTACCTTCTTAAGCTGATCTTCCTTAATCAATAAAGGATGCAAGTTAATAGAAAAGGGGAGATCGACATACTTCTTATAAAGTTCACTGAATTTATCCAGAATATCTTTTTTATGCAAGGGAAAAATATCATCTACAAAAAACAAAAAGTTCAAATTAAATCTGTTTTTAATATCTTTCAATTCTTGAACAAATAGTTCGGGGCTTTTAATCCTATAAAAGGACCCCTTACCCCGATAAACATTAATGTATGATGAATTGGCACAATATTTACAATGATAAGCACAGCCCCTTGTGAACATCACCGTCCCCATTCGATAAACCTTTCCACCTAAAGGCCGCATAAAATGTCGGTAGTCCAAAACACTAAGATCCGGGGGAAGAATTGTATTCAACTCCTGCAGATTTCGTATAGGATTTTTATATAGCACGCCACTTTCTTTGACCCATATATTTTTTATCTGCTTAATGTCTTCTTTATTTTCAAGCTTTCGGCATAGTTCTGGAAAAGCTTCCTCTGCTTCTCCTACACAAAGCATATCAACGCAGTCCTCTTTAATGACCTCTTCAGGAGAAACAGTAGCCGTTGGTCCCCCTATGATAGTAGGAATTTTAGAATCAATTTTTTTCGATAGCCTTAAGAATTCCAACCCAAAATTATAATTGGGATCTGCTACGCTTACCCCTACCAAATCTGGACGGAAATCCATCATTTCCTGTTCAAACATGGTAAAGACATTAATCTCTTTACTAACCAAACCATATTGGGATAAATCGGGATTTTTAATCTGCAAAGCTGCTTCTCTCAATTGATCATCACCTTGCAAATCACTACATTTAATAAAAGTAGTATCAAAAATTTTCACTTCATGGTTATCTTTTTTAAGATGGGCTGCCAGATAGCACAGACCCAGGGGCATACGAGTAACCATTACTTTGTTTGGGTAAATTATAAGAATTTTCATAGAATAGAAGCGACTAAAATGTCATTTTTAAAAATTTGACTTTCATTGATACCATCCTCATACTGAAAAGTATAAAGAGGATTAACCTTAAGAATACTCTCCCTTATCTCTTTATCACTAAAACCTACATTATCCATATTCCAACAGCGTAGATCATCTACCATAATTATATGATTTTTTAGGTCATGCCGGCCTATCTGTTCTATTTCCTCAATAAGAGGGCTTAGTTTATCCCCAATAGCTGTATCACCTCCAGAATTATGACCATCTAACCAAAATGTTATTCTTTCGTGGATATTTTCTATAACCGAATAAAGATCTTTCGCGGAATCACCTTCTATAATCTGTACCTGATGATTGTTTTGAAATCTCCCCCTACATAGTTCAGCGTATTTAGGAGACAACTCTATAGAATAAATTTTATCGTACCCAGCTTGTATAGCCGCGGCTATTCCTACACCACAATAACTGCCTGTTTCAACAAACACCGATGACAAATATTTCTTAAATACTTCAGTGTTAGCCGGCATTCAATTTTCCTTTATAAAATTACAGGAGGCCAATGCTGTATCCTTGGACAACCATATACACCCTGAATAGGCAACCAAAGTTTCGAATTATGCTGACACGAAGGTGCATCTTTACCCCAAACACCTTCCTGGGCTTTGATATGCTCATGACCATGCTCACAATGAAGAATTGGAAGAGCCTGAGAGCAATTCATCTTTTTCCCAACATGGAGCTCCCCGTATAAATGAAGCCAATTGTCCCAACAGAAACGGCCTAAAATGAATTCTGGCATCTCATTGGCTATTTGTCGCCACAGGAACTTAGATGCTATAAAAATGTCAGAACTGGTGCTATTATCGAAAGATGCCCTTGGCTCTGTTTGAATTTTCTGATAGGTTTCAGGGGAATCAACCCGGTAGGTAAGTTTTATGTCGCTTCGAGACCCTACCATAAAGGAATCAAAGCCATATTTAATGAGGGCCTTTTCCAGATTCACTATAAAATTATCCGTAATAATGATGTCTGAATTTATCAGGGCAATCATAGGGGTATTTATCAAAGACAAAGCTTTCAGAAGAAGATCTTTTATGATCGGAGCCTGTGTAGGGAACCCTATTTCTCTCCCTCTTTTAACCTCCGGGATGAAAGTCACGTCATAACATGAGGCTGCTTCTTTCAAGCCTACTTCATTCAAAGGTGCATATATACTAGCCCCGTTAGCTTTCCAGGAATAGAGAGCTGAGTGCTGAATATTAATTTGCTGACCTAGGAATTTTCGGAAAGTAGTCAAAAAGGTTACATGGCTCATAAATTTATCCTATAGATATTTAAAAAATTATCATTTCCGAAATGTATCATGAATGATTCTTTCAAATTACCCCTAAAACCTCTCAAAGCATATTCCTTGAACTCCTGGGGATTCAGCATCAGCCAAAAATCGTTTTTCTGAACTGGCTTTAAGGTGTCCCCCTGATTAATATGTATCCGATCATATTCTTCATCTTTCACCAAAGTTAAAAAATCTTCATATAGTAAAAAATCACCTTTATCATCGGTATAATATTCAGAAAAATAGGGATCAAATAAATATTCTTTTGAATCTATAGAAGCCACTATGGCCATATGAGTCAAACCTTTATCTATAAATCCTACATTAAGTAATCTATGTTGAATTTCATAGCCAGTCAAAATCTTACTCATGAAATCCACAGATAAACCACACCATCCTCCTATTTCTTTTCTCTGCATCCTTCGATATAGGTAATCCACAGCGCTACTGTTACATAGACAGGATAATGTCGTGAGATCAAAATCTTCAGAGGTCCATGGAGACATAGAGTAAACAAAAGAATTGAGTTGGACTATATCCTTGAAACTTGTTATTTCTTTAAGATCCCCCAATTCCGAAATAAAGGGAAAGGGTATGAGGGAGTATTCAAGAAAATCTGTTATTTCCTTAGAAAACTGATGCAGATCCTTTAGATCTTTCCTAAACATTCGAATCGGCCGTAAGATAAATAATGGAGGTATTAGGGACACTTCTAAAATCCATATGATTCTTATTCAACCAATCAACAATCACAGGACATTCTTTAAATCCAGATAGCAATTTCCCCGTAAAATGGCGGGCTAAATAATGATCCGTATCTGGTGAAATATAGCTTTCATCAACTAAACTCATATCATGAAATCCCATGAAACCGTTTTTAATTAAAGGTAGCCACTCATTTAAAAATTTAGCAGCCAAAGAAGGTTGGCCTTCAATATCATGTATATCATAGAAAATGAAATATTTCTTGCCCTCTTGGATCATCCTTGTGGGATCTAAAGTCAGGAAATTTGCATTGACTCTGTTTATTTTCTGGGCCTCTAATTCATATTCTTTGAGTAGATCTTTTTGAATCTCATTCAAAGATATATCCCAAGACCCAAAATCTAAATCTATCATAGTCAACAGAGATTCATTCTTTCCTAAGCCATTCAAAGCAAAAGCTGCAGAAAGAGCCGATGCCCCAAAACTAGTGCCTATATCGAAAGCAAAATCTGGATTGCGATCGATACAGGCATGCGTTATAAACTCGCAAGAGATAGCATCTTGGTTTGGGTATATATCCATTTTCCAATATTTCTTGAAATAAACTGAGAGATTATCAATGAGTTTCTGATGAAAGGTCATAATTGGCTCCTTTTTTGATATTTATTCATTAAGTCCTGGTATTTTTTCAAATTTTCGAGATATATTTCATCATTTGATTTTTCTGCCACTTCTTCTAAAGGCAACCCGCAGGCTCTTAAATATTTATTCCAATATTCAGTTGTTTGGGTATTTAATTCCTCCAGATAGAGACCACACCCACAGCATGGCACAGAACATGGAGTAGCCTTATCTAAAGGCCCACTTAAAGGAATTGCGTCATAAAGACACCTTTGAAGATTTCCATACTCGCTTATATGTAATTTAGTATGGCCAGCCAAACATGGAATGCCTTTAAAATCTCTGATTTCCATATCAGGAATCAGCTTATTATACCAAGTATTCCCTAATTCCATCAGGCTTCGGTGTTCTTTTGTGTGCCCTTCAGGATATTTTATTCCCTCATATTCCCCATAAAATGGAATAGCATTAAAAATTATTCCAGCTTCTTCAAATATTTTCTTGTAATGAGCAGCCTTTTGTAACCAAGGTGGATAGGCTATAAAGGAAACATCCGCCATCCCGCCTTTCCTTATCACCCATAAAAGCCTCTTTATATAATCCGTCTCAAGACCTTCTGCTTGGGAGTGAAAAGCCGACAAAATTCTTACTCTTTTTGCACATTCTTCAGGTATATATTTCCAAGGATCTGTTGAATTATTTGAAGGAATGATCAATTGACCATATTTAGTAAAAAGTTTAATAAAATCAGCTATCTGGGGATGAAGCGTAGGTTCGCCTGATCCGCACTCAAACCTTGAAACAATAAAGCCCCCTATTTGATTCAGCCACATTTCAAGTTTTTCTAAATCCTGTAAAACGACTGCCTGCTTTACTGCATGACCTATACAGTAAACACAGGAATAGTTACAGGTATTCCTAATTGATATTACTAATTCAGTCTTTTTCAAAAAACTTCCAAGTTTTATTAAAAAGTCCAGATCTACCCGAGAGTACCACATCCACAGCACCCAACAAATCGGAAGCTTTATCTGTGATACACCAGGCATTAGGACTTTTAAGATGGATATTTAAAAAATATTCTCGCTGAGACATAAATAGCCCTTCAGAATTATAATAAGGACTGTTACTATTAGCCCTTATAGTATCCCGGGGAACAACAATTATTAAAGGCTTATCGTATGCAATAGGTATTACATTACTGCCTCCCCAAGCATGAATACTTATTTTACATTTGGATACCAAAGCAAATGTCTTCCCTAAAACTGTACCGTGATCATCATCAAAACAATTATAATTTTCCCACATCAACTTAATATTTGAATTTTTCAGTCTTTCAAGAGCATCTGGGGTATGATAATTACCAAAGGCATCTCGACAACCACCTGTGATTACTACTTTATCCATGACCTTCGAACAGTCCTCAATAACAGAAAAAGCTATATTTCTTGACTCTTCTGAATAAGAACTGCTTAAGGGATGAAATACCGTAGAATTCTCAAGATTATTCTTGGACACATAATCTGATTCTTGAGCATCAAAATAAAAATCGGGTTTAGAATACCAGGGGATGAGACTATCAGGCTTTTTAAGATCACTATGAGTCATTATGACTGCATTTTCTAAATTCCTAATTTTATCTATAACTATACCAAAACCACTCTCACTATTTTTCATGATAGCAATTTTATCATAATTGTTTTCCAATACTTTGGATAGTTCATTCGATGCTGCTGAATATGATACCAAGAATAAATTTCTAACATGAGGGTTTTTATAAAATGGATTACCCGTATACCGGATTAGAAAAACATCAACTATATGCCCCTGCTCAACCCATATCTTTGGCCATGCCGTTGTTAAGGCAACATCTCCAAATCCCCCATGAGCTATATATAAAATAGTCACATTACCAACCTTCCCAAAAAATTATCAATTATATCAATCATACTTAATGTCGTCTTCTCATCGTTAACCTGAGAAACCCCTAACATAAGACCCTGATCCATTATTAAATCGGAATTAGCCAAAGAACCATGCTGTATACATATCTTTTCCTTATAATAAGCTGGATGTCTCATCAAATTTCCAGCAAAAATAACCCGGCTCTCTACTTTGTTCCGTTTCAAATAATCAATAAAATGCTTCCTTATAAAGGGGGCATCCTTTGGAACAATCAAAGGAAATGAAAAAGGAACCGTATCCTCATCCATATTCCATACCCTGAATTTGAATTTAGATTGCTTGAAATAATCATATAAAAGCCTGTAATTATTCCTTCTTATCTGATTAAATTTATCCAATTTATCTATCTGACAGGATAACATGGCACTCTGCAGCTCCAAAAGCTTTAAATTATATCCCATCCATTCATAGATATAATTCACCGGGTAATCATTCGGTATAGGACTATCTAAAGTAAGACGAGTATTTGAACAGAAAGCCGAAGGATCCTCAGACCGAATACAGCAATTATCAGAAGAACAATATTTTCCCCAATTACGCATTCCCTTCATCACTCTAGCTAAATCCTCATCATTCGTCACTACAGCCCCACCCTCACCACAGGAAATACCATGAGCAACATAAAAACTTAATGTAGCAGCTTTCCCATAATGCGTGATGGGATTATTCTTATAAACCGTCCCATAAGCATCACAGGCATCAAACATGGTTATCAGATTATTTTTCCGGGAAATATCAAGCAAAGCATCTATATCATTTTTAAATCCAAGTGTATGGGGTAAAAATACCCCTTTAATTTCTTTCCCCAGGTCCATCAAAAGCTGAGGATCTAAATTTAATGTTTCCAGATTAATATCAACTAATACGGGCACTAAACCACTCTTTATAATGGCATTAACCGTTGTAGGAAATCCACAAGCAAGGGTCAAAACTTTATCGTTAGGCTTAAGATAAAGATTCCTGACAGCCTCCATCAAAATAAGATTAGCTGAGCTGCCTGAATTCACTAATAAAGCATGATTCCTATTAGATATTTGAGCTAATTTTCTTTCCGCCCTTAAAGTATGCTTCCCACCAGACCACCAACCATCAAATACTGCCGACATCATAGCATCATATTCTTCTGGACCAAATGCCGGCCCAGAATATCTGATCTTACCTATAGGTTCTTGAGCCTTCTTCTCAGCCCAAGTCCTCATAAGCATCCTTATGACACTCTCAAGTTCTTTTAAGGATTCCATCGAAATAGTTATCAATTTCTTGGATTAAGAGGTATTTCTGCCCTATAAGATTTTCACATTCTTGAGCAGCTTTTCTTCGTTCAGAAATATCAATTGAAATATCCCGGACCTTTTTATCAGATTGTATCCAATTCATCCAAAGAGATATGAGATCCGAAATCATTGTGTCTAAAGATTTAGCCATAAGTCTTGACCGATTTCAATACTGAATTCTTTTCCCCCGCCAAAACTCGCTCGATTTTATTATTTAATTCTTGAGCTATAATGGATCTATTAGTATTCAAATCCATCATCTTTTGATACATCTCTACATATTCCTTATCACCTTCAACAGCCCCTGAAGAATTCAGTTTCTCCTTCATGAAAGCTATCTTAATATTTTCGATGCAAAGAGCATCAATAAGGGTCCCCAGGCTATCCAGCATTTTTCACCCCTGAAAGATATTTATCCATTCTTGTAGTCCATAGTTTAATAGAGGTCATTTTCTTAATCTTACCTATGTCCATCGCAAAATTTCCAAAATTATGAAACATCTTTTCTACTTTTGCCCTTATCGGAATCGTCTGAATCCCTAAAGCCTTAAGAATATAAACCCCATAATCGTAATGAGTAACCGTCCTATCATCTGAAAGATTATATAATCCATGAAGATCATGAAACATCAACTCATGCTGAATAACATCACAGACCGTCTCTAAACTGGTAGGGTTAAATACCACATCATCTAAAGACATATTACCTTTCAATTTAATGAGGCTTTCAGTCAGCCTATTCTGTTTTTCTATATCAGGATGCCCATACAATTTCCCTAATCTAAAACAAACTCCCCCTGCTTCCAAGGCATATCTTTCAGCCATAAGTTTATGTCTCATGTAGACATATTTATCTGTAGTTTTTGCCATCTCATTACATAAAATACCTGGCTCATCATACACATAATAACTGGAAAATTGTATAAGCTTAGAATTGGGGTATTCTCTTATAATATTTTTCACCACTTCAACATTAGAACTATAAGATCTTTCCGGATACTCTTCCGATATTTCTACACTAACTAACCCGGCACAATTTATAACATAATCTTTATTAGGAAGATTTTTTCCCGCTAAATAACTCCCCAGATATCCTCGTTCACCTATGATTCTCAAACCAGCCATATTACACCATCTCGAATCTCTTCCTTAGCTAACTTCAAACCCCATGTAGACTTATTCCGCTTATATCCTGCAGTTCTCCAATTCCATTTCTCATCCCCTAACCTATGACATGGCACAAAACCATTTGACCAGGATGATTTATGCCGCCAATGAGTAATATGCCCTAAAAATTCCACAGGTAAATTTTCTTCAGCTATCAACTGATGCACCGTTAAACTATCCTTATGCAATCTCTGCTTAGGAAACTCTTCACAATATCCCGTCACTCTAAACCAAGTCTCTTTATCCAATAATAGATAATCCCCACAGGCATTCGTCACACCAGGATTATAGCCTACAATATCTTTAGGATTAAGAGGGAAAGCTACCTGGAGACATTCAGGGGTAATATCTATCCTCTCTGCCCGATAGATAACATTTTTCCTGAGCTTACCTATCATCCTGCTAACCGTATTCGGGGCAAAAATCACATCACTATTCGTACAAAGAATAAAATCCCCCGAAGCTCTTCGTATACCCACATTTTTTGCTGGGTATTCAATAAATCCATCATTCTTGTAATATTGATCATGAAATTTGGGGTGTACCACATAAAGCTTCACCCTATCTCCAAATACCTTTTTCACTTTATGACTAGAAAGTTCTCGATCCAGATAAGGGTTCCACTCCACATAGATGAATTCAGCTTCAGGAAGAGATCTGATATTTTTTGCTAAGGCTATGACAAGTCTTTGATCAAAATCACCATCATAATTGTCGTTTCTGCCCGTTATAATGATAGACAATTTCTCCCTTTTATGACTCTCTTTCACCTCAGTTTTTTTCATATCATGCCTATTCTGGTAGGGCTCCCACAATTTCAAATTATACTGGGAGGATGGCGCATCAATCCCCCATGCACCTTCCTGAGCTCTAATATGTTCGATACCATGCTCACAATGAAAAACACTCAGACATGATAAATTTTTGGGTATGTTCAATTCTCCATACTGACTTAACCACGAATCCCAACAAACTCGACCAAAAATGAATTCGGGTATTGCCCCTGCAATCTCTTCCCAGATATCCTTTGAGGTTATATATATCCCAGGGTCCCCAGTATAGGTCTGAGACCCCTTCTGGAGCTTCTCATAGGATTCTAAAGAATCAACAATGCCCTCTAACTTTACTATATTTTTTGATCCTTTAACAAAAATATCCTTCCCATTCTTTTCAAATAATTCCACCACAGTTCTTACAAAATTCGTTGGGAGGATTATATCTGAACAAACTAAGGCTACTATGGGGGTCTTAATAAACGGTAAAGCCCTCTGAAGCAGATCCTTTAAAATAACTGCTTGTGTGCTAAAGCCTATTTCCCGGCCCCTTTTAACATCTTTGATAAAGGTAAGATTCGAATAAGATCTTGTAGCATCCTCCAACCCCACTTCATTTAAAGGGGCATATACAAGAGCATCATTTTGAGCCCACGAATATAGAGAAGACAGTTGTATATCTCTCTGGTTTCTCAAAAACTTCTTGAACGAGGTTATAATAGAGATCATTTTTTTGATTCAATACTGACAATATTTGCTTTCTCAAGGAGAACAAAGGTGGCATCTTTCCAAGTTAATCTATATTGAGTTGAGCTCTCCCATAGACCTATACAGACCACAGTCTTTTGCATACCATATTTTTCCTGATAAACAACCTGAAGCCCATTAGGGTCAATAGAAATACAAGTCCACTCAGGCTTATCAACATCCGGTGGCGGATCCCCATAGAATTTCTTTGACTTATCTGTTTGCTGCTGAGCCGGCTTCTTCCCTGTAAAAAGACTGATTAGCCATCTTAAAAAATTCAACATGTTAACTCTCCTATTTTGTCTCAATTATCTTAACGATATTCCTAAAGCGATATAAACTGTTTAGGAAGGCACAGCAGGTAATTTATTATATTATATTTTCTAAATCAATCACCTGAGTATCATCTTTTTTTCTGTAACGCCCAATTCGCATTATCTGAAGCCCAGGATTATCCTTAAGCACTCCCCAAGCGTCCAGGATAAGAGGTTTTGTCATCTCCCCTGTGATATCCTCTACCGTCAAAACCCTGAATTCAGGCCACGCTGTAGCAATAAAACAAAAAGATGCACCACTCAAACAATCCAAAGCCGATTCAGCATATATAACCTTATCCCCAAGTTCCTTTTTTGCATTCTCCATAGCCGCAGGGTCATAAACTGAAACCTTAAAACCTTTAGAAGATAAAGTCTTCGCTAATGATATAGAAAACGACTCCTCTATTACAGGGGTCCCCTCTTTATAAGACAACCCCAAAATAGCCACAGATTCCTCAGAGTCTATGGAATCAAGAATAGTATTCAGGATACGGTTATTATGGAGTCTACTTGCCTGATCCACTGCTGAAGCCAATGGAGCCTCAATTTCATAACGATCAGCTGTATGAAGAAAGGCCCTGGCGTCCCTGGGGAGGCAGTTATGAACAACGCCCCATTCAAGGGTATAAGAATTATCTTCTTCAACTTCCAGATTAAAAACATCGCCATCATATGTTTCGTGTTCAATCTTTTTTATATTAAATCCGATATTATTTTCATCATATCTCGTTAAATTAGAACCCTTAGAAGGATCTAATAAATCGGGAAAATATTTACTCATTTTATCATAGCAAAACCCATTACTAACACATATAAAATAGGCTTTTCTATGATGAACTCCATCTTTAGAAACTCTTTCCTTACCTATATGTAGCGCACTAGGTATACCTAATCTAAAACAAGATAATTGAACAAATCTTGCAAGATCGTATGAAATGGTTGCATAGGTGAATCTACCATTTGACCTGCTACCATCCCCATACCAGATCCCTTGAAGAAGGCTAATAAATAGATCATCAGGTAGAGCGAGCCAGTCCCACGGAACCCGTTTTTTATCCGCCTTATCACCAAAAGTGATTTTAAGATACTTAAGCAATTTTTGATGAGAAAACCGAAAATAAAGTCCATGAGCATTTCTTGGCTTTATAAAACCAGTCACATTAAAATTATCCTGAATAATCCTTTTTAATTTTTCTGCATAATAAATTTCTTTTTCATGTAAATCTATTTTGATTCTATATCGGTCTGCTGCCGATCCTTCCGAAATATAAAATCCAAGAAAGAACATTAAATCCCTATTAGCTATGATAGACGGACCTATGGGCAATAGGGGACAATCCATTATATCCGGTTTAATAATGGGCATTAAAATAGAATCAGCATGCTTAAGATCCTCAGCAGGATGAAAATCTGGCTCTTGAAAACCCATAAAATCTGAAAGACGTTTTTTGCCTTTAGAGATCCTGTATAATTCTCCCTGAATTATTCTTAACGCTGACCATATAGGATGTTCAGGTGTAGTTATAATAGGAGAACTCGGAAATCCCATTGTTGTTATTTTTGTCAAATAACCTGAATATGCCCTCACGTATGTATTTGTGACTTTTCTAAAGTGACCCTTATGGGTAAGAACTTTATCCCCAATACAAATATCCTTAATGCACTTCAAGCCTTGTTCAGTCTGTATTAAAGTTTCAGGTTTTACACAGGGCCCCATAGGGACAAGTCCAGCCCTCATGTATTTTTTACCTATTCTTGTATCAGCCCCCACGGCATTCAAAACAGCATTGGCATCACCAGTTGGCATGTTCTCACAAATTTCAGCTATAGTATTTGCATACCCTATCTTCAAGGTCAAAAAATGATTCACCGAAATCTTAGTCAATTCAGCATTATTAAATGTCGTCCGAAAAATTTTAGGTTCATTGAGAACCAGTCCCTTATGTAGCTCTTCTATCATCTCTCCCGCAGTATCATCGCTCTGACCTATAATAATCATATCCGGATTCAACAGATCTTTTACCACCTGACCCAATGCTATGAAATCCGGATTATAGACCATACCAAAATCTCGGCCGCATTTCTTCCCCGAGACCTCTTCGGCATAAAGCATCAAATCTTCCATATCCCCAGGAAGAACCGTAGAAGTGACATTTATCAAATGGTAGGTATTTTTATAGAGAAGGACTTCTGCTATGCTTCGAATAGCTTCTCTGACATATTGCGTGCTAAAAGATCCATCAGGTTTACTGGGTGTAGGAACAATGATAAAAGTGATACTTGAATCAATAATCCCAATATGTATATTAGTTGTAGCAGCTATCCTGTTTTTATTTTCTTTTATGAGTCTATCCACATCAGGTTCATCTATGGGAGACCTACCCTCATTGATACAATCAACCGTACGCTGATTAATATCGATACCAATAACATTCCAACCCCGGGAAGCAAAGGTAGCCAAAGTAGCCGCTCCGAGTTTCCCAAGACCCATAATACTAATAACTTGACCATTATTATTCATAGCAAGTCCTTCTCAAAAACTCAAAAGAGTAAGTGGATAACTAAGAAGGACTATCAATAGATTATTATACGGTACTGAAATTAGGGGTAAAACAGATTTTAAAAAATTTTTAGAATTTTATCAAGATAAACATCAGGACAAAACATAAGATAGGTAGCACATTCTTCTTTTAGATCATCATCTTCCGGATCTATATCAAATTTTTCAGCTATTTCTAGGCATTTTTCAGCTTTTGTTAATAACATAGACTCCGTTACATCAGCCAATACAGGATCTCTATGATCATCCATGACACTCTCTGAAAAAACACTTTTTTCCTTATCATATAAAATTGGCCACCAGAGTAATATTGAATTTTCTTTATACATTAATTTATCCTAAATATTTATACTATAAAATTCTTTGGCAGGATAATCCGTTCCAAATTCAGTCGTAGGCCTGCCTAATTGAAAATGAAATCTAGGGAAAGTCAGGGCATAATAGGTCTTTTCACCTGGCTTAGACCTGATCACAAGCTCCTGATTCGATATATCCACCACGCAAAAAAATCCAACAGAACATGACTGACCATTAATCTCTACAGGCTTCGCATTTTCAGTAATGCTCCCATCAAGAAGCATTACAGAACATTCAAACTTCGTAATCTGAGGAGGCAAACGCCATTTAATAAAACTGCCCCCAGATAGATATAAAGAATCCGTCACAAAATTTCCACTGCATAACCCTGGGTATGCCGGCAAAGGAAACTGAAAGGTATACGTATCATAAGCCAGCCGACCACCTTCAATATGATATTCGATTGGCTTGAATATTTCAGGTTTCAAACGATTTGGAAGAAGAGATAAAGTATGTTCCACAAGACTCTTATATTCATCTTCTCTAACTCTCATCGAGACCAAATGAGCACCATTTTGACTGAGTATCCAATCCCAGATCCCTTTATGTTCCCCAGCCCCATTAACGACCACCTTTATGTGCTCAATATAAGTCAGATGACCATAAGCAGCATAGAATAAGATCCCCTGATCTTCCATGATCAAAAAAGGATCATTTAGATGTTTTACCAAAGCTAAAAGAACCTTATGATATTGATCTTGGGTGATGGAATAGATCCCCGTATTACAGGTAGGATTTTTTTCATCCTCATCAACTCCAAAAACTTCTTTATATCTTGGTCTATTGGGGCCCAGACTGCTTCCAAAATCCATCATAGCGATGCATTCAGACATCATGATATTACTGAAATCTGAATCCCATGGTCGATAAAAAAAGACGTCAGCATCAATAATCACAACTCTTTCGGCATGATATTTCATGAACCCGACTTCAAGCAATTTCACTTTAGCCAGATATTTCGCCTTAGGAGCTTTGCTATACAGATCTACTGGTTTCTCTTCGATATAGATATTTGTGAGCCGGCGAAGTTTTGAGAAGTCATCTTCTGTTAGGGATCCATCTTGGAGGATCATGTGGGGGATTTGAAAGCCCTTATTGAGATTAACCCTACAGCTAAACCAATTAAAGATAAAAGTTTCTATATCTCTATGGCAGAGTAGAGTTGTAAAAAGAAGTTTCATGCTTCCTGGTTTAGAAAATCTGTCGAAATCTACTAATCCGACAAATTCTCAAGGAGTCCTTTCAACTCCTAATAGGTTTACTCAACCCAACGGACCCGACCAGAAATAGAGCCCGATTACCATTAGCCCTGTAGTTTTGCTCTACATGAACTAACCTGTGCCATAATTCCCTAACTGGGGAGTAAGACACGGCGGTGTGACCGCTGGCATTTTCATCTCCACCACCCTATAAAGGTGACGGAAATAGGAGTAAGCTTTCACCGTTAGAGCAATCTTGAAACCTCTTCCTTCAAGGTTTAGTTTCTTGTTCTCTCCCAGCTCCAACCTAACCTTTATCTGTTCCATAAAACCCATCCCGCGTCGGCCTATAACGAAAGCCGCTGCGGTATGTCTATTTAACGAGTACTGTCCTTGATATTTCAAGATTCCAGCAATAGACGTGAACGCAGGATTAATCTTTCGGAGCTCTACTCCATCCTTGATAGCCCTACGTTCGATAGCTAACAGTAACTGAGAGTAGATGAAGTTATGACGCATTCGATTGAATTTGCGGGATCCCCTTTTACCATCATTGAATTTGAGATCCTCAACCACAATCCCTTTATTACCCTGGATAGCTTTGTTCACGACCTGTAGAGCAAGAGTCTCAATGTCGTTTTTTCTTTTATCATGCTGAGCAAACTGTAGCCTGGAGCACTTCAAGAACTCGTGCTTAATAAGATTCCCGTCTTTCTCTATCTCTACCAAGGCGAGACCGTCTGGATTAGTATCAATTCCTATGACTCCATTAGAGCACAAATAAATAGGCTTCACATCGGGAATCTCTATGCCTATAGAGACATGGAATTTTCCTGCTTTGTTCTTGATCCTGACATCGTAGCAATCCCTATAGAGATCCAGGAGTTCCTTGTAATCCTTTTTGTTGTTCTTTCTACCCTCAGGAATGTAAAGATCAAACATCAAGAACTCTCGGGGGCCTGGGAGTCCTATTCTGAGTTTATATCCTTCAGGAGTATTTAAAACTCGGATGTTAGGGTTGCCCTTTTTAGTCCTGTCCCCTCTGGAGTACAGTTCAGAGTCCCTGAATTCTTGCCATTCCTTCTTAGGAAGGAGACCAGAAAGTAAATCTCTCCATCGTTTCTTACCCCCAAAAATCACATGGTCTTTTTTGATAGCTTGAGCTTTGAGGACAGCGTCTGCTATGTATCTTTGGTTGAGTTTCTCCATATAGATAGGTTTGCATGCTATTTTGATAGCATTACCGGTTAAACCGTCTCTATGGATCCTCTGGTAGGCATAGCGGGCACAGGAAGACCAATCCCTCATGAGTTGCTTGAGGGCTGTGGAGTTACCTTGGTGGACGATTCCTGGGATTATTATGTGCATAGGGTACCTGTATTACTAATCCAAACAAAAAATCAACACATTTCTTCAGATTTCGTTAGATTTTTTGTAGCTGCTACAAACCTCCTCATCCCCTGTTTCCTCGATCTCATCTGTTACCTCAGTCTCATCTTCCGTTATAGGTTGTCTGAAATCAGGTGTAGTTATTCTTACGACAGCATTAGGGTTATGGCAAGCCATTCCAATTTGTTCAAAAATAGACCAACCTATTGTACGCCCCTCTGGATCATCCGCGGATACTACATGCAGATCCAGTATAGGCATGCGCCCTAAAAACTCAGGTTCCGCCATAATATAAATATTTCCGTGAGGAACCCCGCGAGATACATTAATATTTGTCCCCCAAATACTCCCCAGCCTGCCCCTTCCTATCATTTCTGCATGCGTCTCTATATCAAGCACCTCGCGCCCAAATCTCCTCATAGAAGCAAAATCATTAGGATTTATGAAAATATTGCCGACTCTTAAATCGTGACCCTCCATTTGAGAAAAAGCACTCACTAAAATTGGTAGATCTAATGGTTCCGATATAGTAATCCGATTTGATGTCCCATTGGTAGAAGCTTCAAGAAGATTTAAAAATCTGGAAGTTTCTTCCCTATTTATTACATTGATAGCTAAATCTTGAGCCCTATCAATAAGTTCAAAACGTCTTTGTCTCAATGAAGACAAAGGTATTTGTGGACTCGAGGATATTTCAAATAAAGGGACAACAAAACGATTTGCCCTCCCCGGAAGAATAGATAAAATATTTTGACCGTCTTCAGCCACAGCGTATACATTGGAACCTACTGGGTGATCATATATTGGTAACGCCCCCTCAGGCAATTGCTGTACCTGGAGGGCTCTTCGGGCTATAGATCTATAATCCAATCTATTACGAAGAGGCTGTACCATGGCCGCAGCTAAGCTCTGACGACCCTCAGCAGTCCGAATAAACTGGCTTATCAGAGCTCCTCGAGCTATATCAGTTTTCTTTTCCTTTTTAGGCTCCTCAGGAGGCTTTGGAGGAGCTGGCGGGGGTATCTTATCGAGTAAAATCTCGTATCGATTCATGATTTATTCCCGGAAAAGCTTCTGCCAAAGTAAAGCTACATCAGCCCAAGATCTATGTTCAGTATTCTGATATCCCCGTTCAGACCAATATTGCCATTTATCTCTATCCTTAAGAATACTAATGCATTCCTCTACAAATTTCACCCGATATTCTTTGGTATAAGATTGGCCCTTAGTCCCGTTTCCTATGAGAATACCGGAATCCCCCACAGTTGTTTGTAACCCGGCATAATTAGAAGCTATAACAGGTACACGGGCTCTCTGAGACTCAATGGCCGTTATTGAAAAACTCTCCTCAAAATCCGTGCTATAGGCCCATAGCGAAGATTTTAATTGCTCTATAGCTAATTCTTTTTGCCCTATCCTGCCATGATTAAATACACCAGGTTTATTTAGCCCCGATAAAATCTCTTCCATCTTCCTAATTTCTTCTGAATTCTTTCTAACCTTAATGGCTTCACTCCAATTAAACATTCCATAAAAAACGTGGAGTTCCAGTTGGGGTATTTCAGCTTTTATGAAATCAAACAAATAAAGCAAAGTATCCAAACCTCTATCCGGGCTTGATGAATAGATAAGTCTATAAGGATTCCGTTCTACACCAAGAGCCATATAGCGACTATAATCAATGCCATTCATGGTCATGGATAATTTGCTATCAGGGATATTATGATGATTTTTAACAAAATCCCAATGCCATTGACTTAGCACACAGAATTTATTAACGCGATCTATGTAAGTAGGATAATTCCTATCTTGGGATAAAAACACGTCGTGAATCATCGTATATATTTTGCCCGCTCGAATTGGGAATCCAAGAGTGTCCGTCGTACGTGAGGAGATGAAATAATCAATCCAATTCTGTTCAACATATCTGGGGTACTGCGTATAATGCAGATATTCAACATTACCCACAGGATCCATCATCTTCTGTCCAGGGAAATCCCCGAAAACAGTTACGCGATAATTCAGCTTAGATAATTCTCGTGCAAGACAAACAAGCCAAGTTTCTGACCCTCCAATTCCACCCTTATCTACATTATTCCAATCCCATCGTTCCCACGCCGGCCCGGTATAGATTACAACCGATTCCTTGCCCCATTTTGCATTCAAATAAACATTGGTCTGCTTATCTGCCTCATGATAAGCCTCATAATTCTCCGATTCAAGAACTTTTCGGCCAACCGCGCCGAAATGAAAGATAAATGACTTATAATTCTGGATTATTCTATAACCCTGCTTTCGAATCCTGTAGCAGTAATCCACATCCTCACCGGTATTAGTGAAACCCTCATCCAGTATACCTACCTTATTTATGACCTCTCGAGGTATTAAGATGCAATAAAAGGCAATCCATTTCTGTTCATATCTACCATCAAACTCAGATCTATAGTCATATATCTGGGGTATGATAGGCTCAATCTGCTCCAGGGTATTAGTCCCAGGTCCCAGATTAACGCCACCAATGGATAGCTGATATTGATGCAACCATCCTTGGTCACAATTCGATAAGGGTCCTACCCCGCCCACATCACCTGTACAAGCTTTAACCAATTCTCTTAACCAGCCCTTACTCACGATGGTATCGTCATTAAGCAGACAGACATATTTTGACTTTCCCGCGGCAATCCCCATATTATTGGCTTGTGAAAAAGTCAGTCGACCTTCGGTTTTTATGTAATTGATATTGGTCAGTTGAGAAAGATATTGATGGGTCTCTTCGTCTTGCCCATTATTCACGACAATGAGCTGGTATGGAGTATCCGTACATGCTCGAATGCTTTCTATACAATGTTTCAGACATTTTAAGTTATGTCTAGTTGGAATTATGATATCGGTTGTATCATTAGAGGTCAATACTGAGATCCATTTTTCCCCTATAGCGTCTATCGAATAATCCTTAGCAGTTTCCAAAGCTTTCTTAGATAAACTGTCTCTCAGTTCGGGGTCATCTCTAAGCTGGATCAGTTTTTCTTTCCATTCTTCAGGGGTAGTTGCTATGAGGAAGGAATCAGGGTGTTTCTTAGCTACTTGGAGATAGGCATCTAATGGGGAACAGATAACAGGTTTGCCAAGGGCCAAACTTTGGCTCAGACGATTTGCTGATTTGGATGGTTGTCTTTGATAAAAGGCAGGGATTATGATGATATCAGCTTTTTTTAATTCAGAAAGCCAGGTATCCAATTGCCATTTTATATCAGCATTATCCCACTCATGGATTGTGGTCAAGGACATACCTAATTCATTTATGACCGGCCGGAGTTCTTCCGCAAGTACGCTATTACCGCCATACCCAAACCAATAAACTTTTAACATAATTTAAAAGGTTCCTATTTTGATTAATTCTCTTTTTGAAATCAACGGATTTCAATATAAGTAGGTGCAAGGTTTTTCCTTCGGCGTTTACTTTTATAATCTCTTGTCATAATATAATAATGAATTCCCTCTTTCACAGCTTTTCGAAAACATTCTTCGTCTGTAATCCAACCCATACTTTCAACTATTCCTATGTCACAATCTTCATTGTAGATGACAACATCTTCAGGTTTTATTTTCATGATTCTTTACTTTTTCTATTCAGCCTTTTGTGAATAAAGGGGGAATGAAATCCCCCCCTTTATTTAGACTATATCCTCAAAACCAAAAGCTGACAACTTATTCAGATCTAGTTTATATAGCCGATCGTCTACTATATTATTATAGATGAGTAGAAGACGTCGGCGTTCTTCTTTCAGTTTCCATTGAATCTGTTTTAATGAATCTACTTTTCGAACATATTTAGCAAGCAGATCTCGTAAAGTATGCATTTTAGCCAAAGCTTTATCCTCTTCACTTGATACTTCGCCTTCTAAAGGGATAGCATTTTTTATGTATGCTGTAGCTATACTCCCAGCTGAATGATCCATCATACTTTTAATGCCATGCATTCCAGTTGCACCCTGAATTCCAGTTATGCCCTGATATCCTGGTAATCCTGGAACCCCTTGAATTCCCCCTATGATTTCTTTTTCTCTCTCCATGAATTCATCAAGGGCAATAAAATTTGATTGTATGTCATCAAAACCTTCTTCAAAAATAACAGCCTTTTCTCCAAGGGCTTTGTTGGTATCTCTGTTAAAACCAAAAACTGAATCATTACAATCCTTAAGGATTTCCTCTATTTTTCTATGATAAGGTTTTATCAGAGCTTCTTTTTCATCACATCGATTTTGATAATAAATATCGAGGTCTTTCAAAACCTTTCTTTTTCTGGTATTGAAATCTTCAATATTAGTTATCACTTCTTTGTAGGCATTAACCGTCTCTTCAATAACTTTAATGCGAGAAGTAAGAGCCTGTTTTATTTCAGTCCCTTTTTTCTCAAAAAGAACGCCAATAACCGTACCTTCCAAACTGGTAGCCGTACAAACTGGATCATCGACACTAACGCGGACAGGGGGCTTGTAGCTACTCATCTCAATCCTCCAAGATTAATTGTTTTAGACAAAAAATACTCAGAAGTTGAGATAGCGCCATATATAGGTCTATCTATCCAACCACTGACATCAATCATTAGACTTCTTCCTTGATTTATTCCAGGAGATCAAAACCCATCCAGTCAGAATGATAGTTACAACTTGAGCCACGAGAACGAAAGCCAAAATTACAGATCCCAAAACGATGTAATTCTGATTCTCAAAATTGAGCTGCATCAATCTATTAACCGAGGTCCCAATAGCCCAGGCACATCCTATCCATACTCCTACAATTATCACCAGAGCTAGGAGTGCCAAAGCTAACCATTTCAGACCCTTGAGGAGTTCTTTAATCATCGATCAATATCTCATATCGAGTTTTCATTCGATCCAAATTTGCCTCTATCCATTCCTCTTCACACTTCCACCATCCTGAGGAATTACAGACGAGCCAGCCATCTTTAAGTTTCTTGCAAACTTCACCAACTGACCCATCTGGAAGTTTGCAATGGGTCTTGAATAGCTCGATCACTTATCGTTCCTTTTTAGAGGGTTTCTTAGGTACTGTTATGGGAACGGCCCTGTAGATATCTTCGGTCTTTATGAGTCTGTCATACTCAAGCATCGGTTTTCTTTTGATGAACTCAAGTTTTCTTTTGCCTGGTCCACCTGTTGACGTTACCACGGTTTCTGTTATGTCTTGACCTTTCGAATGCCCTCGTTTGGGCTTTTTAGTTTGTCCTATCAAACGCCTGTTTTTTTCATATTCGTACACGGTATCCACAATATGCTCATAAAATTTTCTCCCAACAAAATCCATTTCCTGGTCAGTAAAGTTTTCATCAGGATCAGGACCCAGCGTAAGAGTTTTATGGCAAAGATACAGGAGGGCAGCTTCTCCTACTTTCTCTACCAGTTTGTGAATACTAAAGTTCTCCACTATAGGAGAACTTTTCAAATTCTTGAAACTTTTATCAGTTTCTATAACATGAGGAAGGACATCTTTTAGAGTCCATGTCCTATACGGTGCTCTAACCCGATGGCACTTTACCCTTATTGCTTTTCCGGCTACCCTTTTAATCTTATTCATATTGACTCCTTCTAATTCTCCCAGGCATCTTCAATGACTGAGACATTTGGATTTATTGTTGCGATCTGTGTCGCCAAATATGGCGAACATGCTATGACCTTATCACATACAGATAGAATCTCTTTGAACCAAGCGAATTCGAAAAGGCTTTCACAGGCATCGCAGAATACCAACTTATTATTCTGCTTGAGAACCTGAACAGCATTATATGTAGCCTCATCAAAAGTCTTCCCAATAACAGCCACATCATAATTCTGCTTGATCACATCATCAACAGAAGACAGGATCTTAGACTGATACCCCTTCGACCGTAACCACCGATCGACTGCAATGACCCGTATGCGTGTCTGGGGGGCCTCCAGACTCGCTGGACCTATCCAACCTATCTTGAGGGAAGATACCTTCTTCAAAGCCCTTATAGACAGGCTTAGAGTGCCCCAACCATTATAATTTTCCGCGGAATCTATAATGAATCCTATAGACTCAAGAATATCACACATCTCCTTCACTGCAAACCCACTCTTATGAACCTGGGCATCATCAGGCTCGCCGGCCTGACTTCTCTGAATTCCATAAATGGTGTATTTATACCACTGTATGGCATCGATGTAATTAATCTGGGTATGATCACATTCCTGCAGAGCTTTCAAATAACCCTGACAACTAAGCGCAAGATCTGGCATCTTTAGAATAAGCTCTCCGCCTGGACAGAGAACTCGATACCATTCTTTCAAGGCCTTCTCAACCCGATCGAAGGTCACATGTTCAAGAGAATGTTGGGAAAGGATAGCTGATATAGTCCCATTTTCATAGGGAATTGCATCGAGCTGAAAAACTTCATCAATTCCAGGACCCTTGAAGACGTCGACATTAGTATAGCCCTCAGATGGATTGCCGCCACACCCCAAATTCAATTTCTTTTGTTTGCCATCTGTCTTCTGGGGTGTTGGTAGATTATTAACCGTTCCTAAAGCCGCGGCGAGAATTTTGTCGTTGTTGAGAGCCCGACTATCTTGGGGTCGATATTCCAGAACTTTCTTGTTACATTCGTAAGCCTTTTTGAGGTCTCCCAGAGCATTGTATGAAACTGCAAGATTAAGATAAGGTAGGTATGTAGAGTATTCGGGCCTATAGCAGGCCAAAAGTTCTGGAGGTCTTTTTGTCTTAGCTGCAAGTTCATACCAATGGATTGCTTTACTCCATTGCTGACGATTCATATACCAGAGGCCTAAAAGATAATAAGGTTCTGCTCGACGTTCTTCGATAAGGATCGATTTATAGACGTTCTCTTTAAAATTTTTCTCATCACCTTTATTAAAATAATAAGCTGCTATGTCATAATAAGCCTGATAAACATCTTCCCAAAAAGCATCTGGCTTCTCCACAAAAAGACTTAAATACTTCAGACCCTCATCTTGCCGGCCGAAATCCATGTATTCTTTACCCAAATAATACAGATTCCTAGATACATTAGGATCTTCCTCTACAATCTTTTCAAGAATAGCCAAATTTCTCTCGGATGTTCCATGCTGTTTGCTATGATGAGGAGTTTGAATTCCTGAATTATAAATCTCTACTGTAATTGGCAAATATTCATGGATTCTTTGTTGCCACTGCAGATTCAAAGATCTTTTGACGATTCGTTCTCTGGGGACAACACTAAGACAATTCCCGTACTCATCCTGAGCATAATCATAATTGCATACGATGATCTGTTTGTTAGAATAATCTATGGCCTTAAGTTGCTCTACATCCTTCGGTAGCAAGTGGTCGTCTGAGTCTAACCATAAAATTAGATCGCAAGTACATTGGGCGAAAGAATAATTTCTAGCGGCAGCAAAATCATCTATCCATTTGAAATTAAATACTTTATCCGTAAATTTTTTTACTATATCGACGGTATTATCCACTGATCCTGTATCGACGATGACGATTTCATCGACCAGCCCCTGAACGCTTTTGAGGCAGCGTTCTATAGTGGCATTGGAATCGCGGACGATCATAGCAAGGCTGATGGTAGCGTTCATGCTAAAATTCCTATAGAAGAAAGAATGTTATGGTAAATGGTACTGAAAATCGTGGAAAAGACTCAAAAGAAAATTGTGAGCGGATCTCTATTTATATTTGGCTAACAATTTATCGAAATAGGCTCGTTTATTAGCTGGAACTTTATCTTTTAACCCACCCACAAACATTGAGAAGCTGTCCGCAAAATCGTCCCACGAGTTTCTTTTAGCATAAAACCTTGTAAAAGCACCTACATGTGGATCATAAAACATCTCACCCAAAACTTCAGGGGCTCCTGGATCTTTAATCAAAAGCCTTTTCAAACCAGGCTTATAAGTTTGGCTCCAGCCTGACAAAGACATCCATGCCGGCTGAAGGGATAGTTCTCCATGGTTAGCATCATATCCGTGCGATAATTCATGAAGTAGGGTTTGGGCAGCTCGAGAGATAAAATAGCCTCGGGAATCAAAGAAGTCATCTGGTTGATCCGGGTGATAGAAAATATCTGTGTTTAAAGTTATAGACTGGTCAGCTGCTCGATAATATCCATGATTAGGGTAATAGGGCTTATTTTCACCTAGGAAACGAAGAAAAAGGGTATTAACCCCACAATCCTTAATCAAAGGGGCCGGTACAGGCCTCAGGATGGCGTAGATTTGACGGGCAATGGAAGAGGCGTCATAGACACCCTTATCTAATATAAGCCTTAAACCGAAGTCTTCCTGGAGTTTATCGGACCAGAAAGAGAGGTCAGAGGAGGTAACAGCGAGTTTTTTGAGGTAGGCTGATATTGCGATCACAATATCAGCACAAAGCTCATTAGTAGATTATTCGGGACGATTGTTAGCTATATATTCTTTAACTAACTCTTTCATGATATTTTCCAAAAACGTAGGTCCAGTTATCTTTATTGGATCATGATCAAGAATTTCTTTCACAGTCTTGAAATTGGATGAAGGATAATTGGCCTGGTCTTCTGTGAGCAGGGGTTTATACCAGGGCATTTGTGGATCACACATTTCAGCCGTTAAAAAGGTCTTGGCCATGAAAAATTCTTCATAATCTTCAAGGACCAAGAAACCTACACCAACGTTCAAAAAATAAAAATTTTCTTTTTTTCCGTATTCATAGCCCCATCTTCCGGAGACAATAAACATGAGGAGATCCGCGGCAGTAGGTTCTGCTCTACGAAGCCGCTTAAAGGTATCATGAAAAGGGCGGCACAAAAGGCGTGGCATAAACAATTCCATCAGTAGTCTTATAAACCCTATTGAAATTGGTGACAAACTTCACCCTATAGGCATCTTTAGCCCTGAAATCCGTGATATTGAAAAATCTTCCATAACAGCTTTGAATGCGCTTCAGTGCTACCTTATAGAGTTCTTCAGCTTTTCTTTTCCCAATTCTATCTTTTTGATAATTTTTCCCCAGAACTTTAGCCGCAGCTTCTTCCAATATGATAGTAATCATTGCCGCAGGATAGCGTTCAAAACTGGTAGCCTTGAAATGCCTGTTGAGCATCTCAAGGCTATCCGTATCATTATCCCACGTCAGAAGCCGGCTCATTTATTAAGAGCCTGTCGCCACTGCACGATAACCTGTTTCCAGGCAATTCGGGGGGTTTTAGGGAGTTTTTCTGTAGGCATCAGAAGAAACCTGGTTACACCAATTGTACGACATAATTTCTTGGGAACGCCCAAAAAATAGCAACCAAGGAGTTCTTCGATGATGTCGAGAGGCTCTGAGAATTCAAATCTTACTGATTTCAGAACAGTTTCCCAAGCTTTGGGATCATCTTTGAGATGGGCACTGATGACAGCGGGCAGTTTGTTGATGTCTTGTAGTGTATACATAAGATTTCCCTCCTGTATGGATTATACCGGAAAATCTTATGAAACCAAGCAGTTATTTTATAAATTTCTCTGCTTTTTCCAGAGATTCGAGGCCTTTTTGAAGGAGGGGGATAGCAGTCTGAGGCTGATCCACAGCTTTGAAAGCTGCCTCATAAGAATCCCTCAGATCCTTCATAAGAGCTTTATGCTGTGGATCCTTCAAATAGGCTGCACTAGTATATTTTTGTTGGACTATGCCTTTTGCTTGCTGGAGGAATCCATTTGCCGCCGGCATTTTACCATCTTCCAGGGCCTTTAAAGCTTGCCCCAAAAGGACATAACAGCGATCCTTTTTCACATTATAGGACAGAACCTGAGACAAATTTCGCAAGGATTGGGAGATAGGGAAAACCATACAAAATTCCCCCTGGGATTTTTCAGAAGAAGATTTATTGTTTTGTTTCAATTCTGCCTGGAATTGTTCTATGTCCTTTTCCAATGCAGCCATGTCAGTTTTCAGTTTTTTTGTAGGATCTTCTTTATCAAATTTGGTTTTAAAAGATTCAAGATTTTCTTTTATATCATTTAAATAATATAGGGACATATTCCCAGGACTATTGAATTCTTTTTCTATTAATTTAAAATCCTTATACAATTCATTTAAAATATTACCGTAGTTTTTAAGATTTTCAAGCATTTAAACCTCTTTGGTGAAGCCATATAACGAATAATAATCATAGTATTAATAAATAATTAACTAGAGCCCAAAACTTCCGAGATAATATCATACCGGTTCATTGCATCGATTTCCATCCGGATTTCAGCATATGTGGCGCGTATTTCTTCCCCCAATTAAGAACCGCATAATATTTTCGACCAAGAGCCGATTTGTCCGTATACTCCTTCGGATCATAGCACAGATCAGCACCTTTAAGCTGCTTTTTCACATGCTCCCGAAATAAATTCTCGAGGGATTCCTGCAGAAGTCCCGTTATCTCAGTCACCCGGACATCATAGCCTTTTTGTCTCAGAAGATCCTTCAAAGCAGTATTCACAAATCCGGTACAGATCTCGATTCTATGCGTCTTGGGAGTTGCATGGAACTTCTCAGAAATAATGCTGTAACCCTTTTGAGCATATACCTTTAAATATTCTTGAGAGTCAAATGTATCAGGTTTGAAATAGGACACATCAACGATATCTGTCTGGACGCTTTTGCCATCTGTAACACCTACCATGATGCCACACAGAGGAAATCCTATGCCGGCATCATCCACTTGAAGAAGAGTCAGATCCTCATCAGGCTTTTTCAAGTATCCGTCCATTAAATTTTTCAGGAGTATCAAGTCATTACAGACTATGGATCCTGATGTATAAATCTTGACATTCCATTTTGGGGAAATCAATTTTCCTGCTCCCAAATATGAAACTTTAAGATATTGATTATTCTCCGTTCGGGGAACAATCTCGCCTTTAGAGGACCATTCCAGAAGCTTGCTTTCTAATTCAGGAGTGGATTTCATTTCTTACGCCCGCTTTTTCTGAAAAACAAAGTAATAGCAGTGAAATTTCCGAGCATGCTTTTGATTCTTTTTCTGCCAGTCAGCCACTATTCGATTTTTGGCCAGGACAATTAGAAGATCTTTGGGATACCATCCAACTTTAACAGCCATGTTATGAATGTAGCAATGTGAGAAATACTGAATGCCCGAAGAAACTTTGTCCTGACACTTGAAAATCAGTATTCCGCCCTTTTTCACTACTCTGTGAAATTCCGCGAGAGCCTTCTCATAGAATTCAAAAAGCTTAACCTCACTTGGATAGACTCCGAATCTCTTGTTGAGCTTATTACTATCATCATCTATTTTGAGTGAGGGCCCAGAGGTCGCTAGGAAAGGTGGGTCGAAAATAATGGTTTTAAGACTTTCATCTTTAAAGGGAAGGTATATAACATCGGCCACCATGACGCCTGCTTTGGAATCGATATCAGAACAAAACCGCGGCCGAGTTATGCCCTTTTTGTAGAAATTGCCTTTGCTATAGGTAGGATCCAGATCTATTTGTTGGCCACTACAATGAAGATCAAGGATAGCTTGAATGGCTTCTGTATCACTCTCGACAACTGTTCTAACATAGTTCATCAAATATATTCGCTTTCTCTTTATTATATTCTCTCAATTTATTAAGCACAGTTACTTTAACTTGTCTTACTCTTTCTCGAGTAATTTTAAGATGGCTTGCAATTTCTTCAAGAGTTTTAGGGATATCATCAAAGCCAAAAAATTGCTCCATAATATATCGTTCTCTTTTATTGAGAGTACTAAAAAATTCCTGAATAGCCTTTTTTCGAGAATTCAATTCAAAAAAATCAGACTCAGCTGGAGATTCCATGGTATCTAAAATAGTTAATCCACCATCTTTTAATTCCTTATCGAGCGCAACAGCTCTTGATCTTAAACCTAAAAAAGATAATATTTCGTACATTTCGAGACCTGTTTTATTCGCCATATCTTCTGCGGTAACTTCGCCATTTCTTTCTTTAATCATTTTTTGATATATTTTATCTAACTTAGAGATCTTTCCTATCCCACTAGAGGGGACACGAACAATTCTTGAATGATCTGCCAATTCCATTAAAATAGACTGACGAACCCACCACACTGCATAAGAAATGAATCTGAAATTTTTTGTCTCATCAAATCTCTTTGCCGCTTTAATCAAGCCACAATTGCCAGCTCCTATTAGATCCGGCAAAGATACTCCCTGATTCTGGTAATTAACGGCGACTTTAATTACGAATCGTAAGTTGGCTTTTACCAATTTATTAAGTGCTATCTGGTCCCCATTTTTTATCCGTTGAGCTAATTCAGCTTCTTCAGAGGAGGTCAATGGGATCGTTTTAGCAATTTCTTGCATATAACGGTCCATATTTTCTGAAAATTCTGAGATGGGATTACGCATAGAAGACTTAGCATATTATACCTAAAATTCAGATCAATCTAAAGAAATTCTCTTTTAATATTGAATTTCCTCTTAATAGATAGCAACTAAAAGGACAAATTAATGATCTATACAGCTCTTACAGAAACTGAAGTTAAGGAATGGCTTCAAAAGAATCGACAGGAGAAAAAAGAAGTACATCCTCAGGTAACTCAATGGTTTAAAGAAGTAAAAAAAGAGAAACAAGAGCCTCATCCTGAAAAATTGATTCAGGAGCAAGCTGAACGAGTAAAGGGCAAAGCAGAAGATCGAGTAATTAAAGAAGGCAGGTTTATCAGGGATCTTAATAAAGTTCTCAAATATCTTGCGGACAAGGTCACTGATCCTACCAGACATGGTCTGATAAAGAGCTTGGTAGAACTTTCTCATGAAGCTACTCCATCTAAAATTCAGCAAAAAGCTTTCATACTTAAAGCTGAAACTCAAAAGGATCTCATAGATCAGGCTGCTAGACTCAAAGATAGTGGAGATCTTCTTCAGATGTTATCCAATTTATTCACCGAAACTTATGAAGAACGCAAACGAACCCCGCGATTCGCATCAATTAGTGATATCCTGAAAAAAATTGCCACCCAATGGGAAGAAAAAGGCGACGGCTGGTCTCTTATAGAGAACGCCTCAACTTTTACTTTGAAAATTCAAGGTAACAAAGCCCTTGAAATCCCACGAGATAAAAAATATATCGATAAATTAGATTCTGCTTGCAAAAAAATGCTACAGAGAGTAAACGAAGTTCCCTTCGCATAACCTCTTATTTTTCAAACTTTTAGAGGGAATAAACCATAGTTTGATAATCTATTAATATATAATTCATATATAGATTCTGTATATGAATTATGGCTAAAATCCTTCTTAGTATTTCAGAACAACAGCACGACAAACTTAAGGAGCGGGCGAAAAATTGTGGCATAACGGTCACCGAATATATCCGTCGCATTTTTGATCTATTCCTGTGCAAAAAGCAATGTAAACGAATATCAGACAATGAGTTTACAGATTGCCCTCTTATAAATCCCCTGAATGAAAATATAGGTGAAGAATGAAACTATCCATTCTTGTATTAACTATTCCTAGACGCATAAATAGCTATTTCCCAAATCTTATTAATAAGTTACTCCTTCAAATCGGAGATCGACAGGATATTGAAATTTTGGGGCTATTTGATAATAAAAAGAGGAGCGTGGGTCAGAAACGAAATGAACTTGTTCGAATGGCCCAGGGAGAAAATCTCACTTTTATTGATGACGACGATTTACCTGCTGATGATTATATCTCTTCAATCATGACCTGTCTACAGGATAACCCCACGGCTGACTGCATAGTTTTTGATTGCAAAACAACCATCAATAATGACCCTACTCAGGAAACCTATTCCCAATATAGTATCCGCTACGATTATGTTCAGTGGAGAGATGGCAATGGAAAGCTTCAATGGCGTGGTAAGCCGGCTCACACCATGATCTGGAGATCATCTATAGCCAAAAAATATTCCTACGTGAATACTAATTATGGAGAAGATGTAGACTGGGTAAAAAGGGCTTGTCTTGAAATCAAAAATGAAGTCCGAATAGATAAAATCTTATATCTATATACCTTTGATAGTAGAATTAGCGAGACAAGAGGATAATGGGTGAATTGAATCAGCATGCTTTAGATCATTACGACTGCAATATCTTTATTGAAACCGGTACAGGAAAAGCCGTAGGGACATCTCATGCTGTCTCTTATCTCCAGTTCAAGGCTCTCCATTCTATTGAGATAATGCCTGTCCTTCATGAATATGCCAGAAATACCCTGAAAGATCCGCGGCTTATTTATCATCTTGGACATTCAGTTGAAATTTTAGATCGATTACTCCCTACCATAGACAAAAACGATCGAATAATGTTCTGGCTTGATGCCCATTTCCCTGGGGCAGACTATCAATTGGCACCTTATGTATACGATGATGAAAACATGCCCTTGGACAAAGAACTCCAAGTCATTCTAAAACACAGGAAAGATTGCAGGGATACTTTTATCATTGATGACCTTAGATTTTATGAAGATGGGGATTTTCAATTAGGCAATTTTGATCTTGGCCGGCCAAAACAGGGTATCAAGTTCATTGAAGATCTTCTTGGGCAGACTCATTCAATCAAGAGGGATTATCGTCATCAAGGTTTTTTAATACTTGAACCTAAATTTCTAAAGGTTCATATCGTTACTGAAGGTGCTTGGATCAAAAAATTCTGGTCCGATAAAATCATGGAATATAATGCCTCAGATATTCAATATTCTCAATCATTTTCTCCTCGGCATGATGTTGATGTTAATTTCTATATCTGTTATAATACCTACCTTGCTCACAGTAAAAGTCCTGCCCCTATCTTAGACATAGGTTATGTAACTCATGTTCATAAAAATGACCCTATAGAGCACAGTAGAGATATCTGTCAAGATTTCAGAAGATTTTTCGAGTTAGATGCCTATATCCATCAATCCATGAGAAGCTATAATCAGTTCCTCCAATGGGGATTTCCACAAGAAAAACAATATCATCTTACCTCCCCAATTGAAGTTCACAAGTTCTATCCAACAATAACCCTTGGGATCATACAGAATGGAGAGGTTGAGGGTAAGGGACTCTATTTTCTCCTTAATCTCTTGGATGCTTTTGATTTCAAAAATTTCAAATTCATCCTATGCGGTCGAGGCTGGGAGATAATAACGGAGAAAATGCGCCAGTTAGGGGTTCGATTCGAGATCGTTAATTATACTAAAGAGCAGTACTATAATGTCCAACAGCGAACCCTCTATGAAAAAATGGACTATCTATTAGTACCCTCTCTTTGGGAAGGTGGACCTGTAGCTCCTCTTGAGGCGATGGCTTCTGGTGTACCTATCATCTCCTCGGATGTTGGATTGATTCCAGAGTTTAACATTGAGCATATGTATGAAGCAGGAAATATAGATCAATTATCCCTCATCCTAAAAAATGTAGAAAAAATCAGATTAGATCGACGAGCCAAAGTTGAGCATCTTACATACAAAGCATTCAATAATAGCCTTTTTAAAATCTTTAAAGCGATTAGAGAATAAAATGGAAGCTCCCAGATCCATTCCTGAAGAACTCTACAAAGACTTCACTCTTAATGGTCAGATGTCTGTTGGAGAGTGCTATATAGATGATTCCCTTTCTAATAAAGGGAAAATATATACTTCAGAATTAATACAATTTGAACTTGATAGAGTATCCCGTGTCTTAGCAGGGGAAGAGTCCTTTAGTACCTTATCTTGGCTCATAGAGGCATTTAAGAAATACCCTATTTTGGACGAGGACACACTTGTTATAGGATCTCAAAGTCCTTTATATGAAGCCTGCTGTTTGAAATTTGGGGGTTACCCTATAATCGTCGAATTTGAACAAATCATATGTGAGGATCCCTTAATTCGGGGCATAACAGTAAAAAATTTTGAGAAATCAAATCAGCATTATACCAGGGCAATTTCTATATCAACCCATGAGCATACAGGTTTAGGGCGCTATGGAGATGAGTTAGATCCCTATGGGGATATCAAAGCTATATCAAAATTACGGGAAAAAATTACTCCCGGAGGATTATTATATCTATCCGTTCCAAGAGGTCATGATAGGTTGATTTGGAATGCACATAGAATATACGGTCCAAAAAGATTTCCCCTTCTTATTGAAGGATGGGATTGGATAGATTCATTTGGGTATGATCCTGAGGGAAAATTGCCTAATGAAGATGAATGGTATCAACCGATTTTTGTACTTAGGAATCCTGAATGAAGATATTATTTATCAACCCTGCGTGGGTTTCTATAATTTGAAAAGAGAATTGTATGACAGTTATAGAGGATTGGAAGGATATACCTGGATACGAGGGCCTTTATAAAGTCTCCAATATGGGGAGGGTAAAATCTCTCAGATTACACGTAAATAACAGGCTATCCGAATATATATCAGTCACAATTGGAAAAAACGGGTATCAAAGAGTTCATCTATATAAGAATGGGAAGCAGCATACGGTAGAAATACACAGATTAGTAGCTAATTCTTTTGTATCTAAGATCGATGAGAGTCAAGATGAAGTTAATCATGTAGATTTCAACAAACACAATAATTTTTGTGATAACCTAATATGGTGCAGACACTTAGATAATGTGAGACATACTCAAAAATATAGTAGAAACACCTTTGGAGAAAGAGTACCACAGCATAAATTAAAAACGGAAGAAGTAGCCCTAATAAGGGAGTTAAAAAATTTTTATGGAAAAGAGCTAACAAATAAAGTTTTAGCGAAGATATTCAAAGTTCAGTATAATCATATTCTGAATATTCTATCCTATAAAAAAAGAAGATTGGCGTGAAAATCCTATTCATCAATCCAGCCTGGGATGCTGCTTCCTGTTCATTTCGTCAAGCATCAGCTATAAATAAATACACCAGCCATAAAGCTCGACATTTCAGAGCTGTGAAAACTTTCTATGACTATTTAGATATAGGTCCTGAAAATTATAACCGGGATGAGTTTGTATCTTTTATTGAAGAAGCCGATATCCTCCATTTCTGTTCCGCCACGCATGATTACCCTTCCCCTCATAACTGGGGATTCAATTGGAATGATTTCATTCATAAAAAAATCAAAATTTTTCACGATTATAACAGTTTTCCGGGATATTGGAAAACTCGCTGGCTAACACAGGATCATTGGAATAAAAGGCTGCAGATAGGATATAATGCCATATTTTCTTCTATTCCTCAAGCTAAATATATCTATAAAGATTGTGTATATGTGCCTGATTTGGTAGATGAACAGGATCCATGGTTTCAGCCAGATGCAAACAAAGATCTATCAAAAATAATTCTCTGTCATTTTCCTACAGGCGGTGGTAATAATAAAAATACCTTGGAATTATCTCAAGCCTTAAAACTTTATCCAGTCCAGACCATTCGTACAGAAGCCAAACCTAATAAAGATATTTTGGCTATTAAAAAAAGCTGTAATCTTGGATATGACGCCCTTTGGAGAGGATTTCACGGAGCCACTTCAGTTGAAAATCTTTCTATGGGTATCCCAACCATGTGCAATATCGAGCCTGAATTCGATGAAATTTTCAATAGCTATTTTGAGGTTGAGGAATCCCCTTTTGAAAAAGTAAAATGTGTTGCAGATATCGTAAAGGTTTTAAAGAAGTATTCAAAAGATAATGCTCTTCTAAGAACTCGTTGTGATTACGTACGCCAATTCATGACAACTATATGGACTGCAAAACGAATAGCCGAAAATATCATCAAAGAATATGAAAAACTATAATATGCTTTATGGAATCTATAACAAATTTGATGCCTTTTTTCTTATTAACATAGTAAAGACATTGAATCCCATCAATATTTTGGAGTGCGCTCCAGGAGTGGGCCGCACAGCTAGTGCAATTATAGCAGGATTAAACAAAAATGAAAAAATAAATTATTACATGTTCGAAAAAGATGAAACTAAATTATCCGCCATGAAAAAATATTGTTCATCTTTCGATAATATCAGATTTCACTTTGGAACTAACATAGTAAAGTCTGATATAAAAGAAATTGATAACCTTGATTTTTTATTTATAGACTGTTTTCATGACTATATTTTAGCCAAATGGTTTGTTCACAACTTATTCAATAAGGTAAGAATAAATGGCCTAATTCATATACATGATATCTATTTTAATAGCAATGGCCATGGCTGGGAAGATGCTCATGTTTATAAGGGAACAAATCACCCTGATTTAATAGATATTGAGACAATTAAATCCTATTATGGACCTTTATATGATAAATATAAAGAGAGTGAACCAATAACTCTATTTGAACCTAACATAATAGAAAGATTCTGTAAACTTAATGAGGATTCAATCGAAATATTTTCAACAAGTGATATGTGCTATAATTTAGGCATCGGTCCAGAATTAGGAAAAGATGATGGAATGGTCCCTCCCCAATGCAGTTTTTATATAAAAGTAAAAGGGCCTTTAAAGACTAACGTGTGAGGATGAACTATGCAAAATGCCTTTTCAGTCATCTGGTCTTTTAGAAACAGGATAAATGAGCTGAAGCGCTCTATTTTAACGGCAGATACTACCTGCAATAAATCAATCGAGTTTCACTTGGTTGATGCAGCGTCCAAAGAAGAAACTATCAAAGAATTGAGGGCTTTATGCAATTCGATTGAGGAACGAAAAATACGGATTTGTGAGTCGTCCTACCGCAGTAGCCTCTCAGAAGCCTGGAATCTTGGAATGATGACTACTGATTGCAGGTACGTAATTTTTGCTAGCTCTGATGTTGTCTTTATACGACCCGGGTGGTATGATGCCCTTCGTGATGCAGCTATGAGGGGCCTCCAGTATGTTATTATGGGGAGTCATTCAGTGTTCCTCTTTGATAAAAAAGCTATACCGTCCATGGGTTGGTTTGATGAGAATTTTGTTTTAGGACCTCACTTCGACGTGGATTTTATGATTAGAGCCTCCGAAAAAGGAGTCCCTTACGAAAATATAAATAATGATGGATATTTCACACATGTGGGAATACCTGGAACATATAATGAAAGAATAAAAAACCCAAAAGACAATTATCTCCCAATGAATGATTTCACGAATGAATATGTGTTCAAAGAAAAATGGAAAACAGATTGGATAGGCTGGAAAGCCGCTTATGATGCAGGGCAGGATGTACCTAACCCACCAACCCATATTAGTCAGGTAACTCGATTAAAACCGGACATTGATCCTCATCCAATATACACGAAAAAATATGAAATATCCTGAAGGACTTCCAAAGTATACTCCTGTTTCGGTGTTTCAAGAGGAAACAGATTGGCTTCATGAACAATCTTTAAAAATGAAAAACTTAATAGTGGAAATAGGATCATATGAAGGAAGATCTACATACGCTCTTGCATGTGATACAAAAGCTGTAGTTCATGCTATTGATCCCTGGGGGTCAAAAGACTATGGATCAGTTTTTGAAACTTTCAAGAAAAATATTAAATCATTAAATAACATAATACCCCATCAAATGTTAAGCATGAATGCTGTAGATTTATTTGAGGATAAATCAATAGAAATGATTTTCTTTGATGGCGATCATAGTTATCCTGGAATAAAATCAGATGTCTCTCTGTGGCTTCCAAAATGCAAATTTTTAATCTGTGGACATGATTTTAATAAAGGTCATCCAGGAGTTATAAAAGCCGTAAAGGAGATTTTCCCAAATTATAAAACCGTAAGTAAATATTTATGGTATGCATATTTATAAGAAAGGCTGAGATATGCGAATCCTAATAACTGGTGGAGCCGGCTTCGTCGGAGCTAATCTATCCTTTTACTTCAAAGAAAAAGGTCATCAAGTAATTGCTTTTGATAATCTTGCACGACGTGGAAGCGAAACAAATCTCCCAGAATTTAAAAAACGAGGAATAGAATTCATCCATGGAGATATCCGAAACAAAGAAGATTTCTTCCACATCAAAGCCGATGTGGTTCTTGAATGCAGCGCTCAGCCTAGCGTTCTGAATGGCTATACAAACCCTGTCTATGATATCACCAATAATCTCTATGGTGTATTCAACATACTTGAATATTGCCGAACTACCGGGGCAGCCCTAATCCTTTGGAGTACGAACAAAGTTTTCTGTGGCAGCAAGATAAATAGTATTCCTTTCGTCGAAAAAGAAACCAGATATGAATGGGTCAATGACGCCTGGGACATTCCAGGAGTAGATGTCAATTTCGGAATATCAGAAAATTTCTCCGTAGATGGCGGAGATCATTCGATTTATGGTATGACAAAAATACAGGCTGACTTAGCTTGCCAAGAATATTTTGACGCCTTTGGGGTCAAAACTGTATGCAATCGATTCAGCTGCCTGAGTGGTCCTTTACAATGGGGAATTTCAGCGCAGGGATGGGTAACCTGGTTTGCTATTGCAGCTAAGTTCAAACTTCCCATCGACATCATAGGCTGGAAAGGAAAACAGGTCAGAGATGTCCTATTCGTTGATGATATCTGCAGACTTATCGATCTTGAGATCAATAATATAGATAAAATCAAGGGTCAGGTATTCAATGTGGGCGGAGGAATGCTTAATACCTTATCCCTCCTTGAAGCCATCACCCTGCTGGAAAACATACTTGATATAAAAATCAAGACTAATATTCTTTCAAGTCCAAGGAAAGCGGATCAGGTCATCTATATCTCCGATACCAGAAAAATAGAATTGATTCTGGGCTGGAAACCAAAAACAGATATCATGACAGGTTATCGAGCAATTATAGATTGGGTCAATGACAACAAATCTATATTGGAAAGACTTTATCTATGATCGAAGGCAAGGTAGCTTTTCTAATAACAATGTTCAACGAATTCAATATGGTTCAAAAAACCGTAGATGCTATTCATGCATCCTATCCATCCTCTAAAATTTTCATTATTCAATCAGATGATGGAAGTAAAAAAACGATATTAAATGTGGATTCCTTTCAAGTCCTTGAGAATCTATTACCTTTAATGGAAAGACACAAAGTATCAGCCTATTCCATATCGAGAAATTACAGTCAATTATTCAGGGCAGCTTATGACCAAGGAGACGATTATCTATTCCTAACAGCTCTAACCGGTGATACATTACTTACAGATCCTACCATGGCCTCTCGAGTACTTCATAGGATGAAAGAATCTAAAAAAATTATAGCCTGTTCCCAAGCTCTTGATCAGGACTTCCATGCAGCCACATCTAACCCTGAAAAAGGTCTTTGTGGCGGAAGATTTCAATATGATGGAATCAGTGATTTCATGCCTCAATTTTTCATGGTAGATGGCTCATTCGCAAATAAGTCCAGGATTTTTTCTGATATTGAAATCACTAATGCCTACACATCAGAACAATGTTTAGGGGATGAGTTCATGAAATGTATCCCTGGGGGAACTTTCAAAGATCATGCCCTTATTTTAGCCCAGAATGCTTATGAATATTCAGACGGAATAAAATTCAACACCAAATAACCAGTAGAAAAAACATGAACACATCGTCTTACACCGCAGCTAGTACCCTTCCGGCAAAACTCTTCTGTGATAATACCATCATAGATGCTATCCGATCACATAAAATATTTCCAGTCCACGTACAGGTTAACTTAACAAATGCTTGCCCATTAAATTGTAGTTTCTGCAGTTGTGCAAAAAGGGATAAAACTCTTGAAATGAGTATAGATGACGCCAAAATGATGGCTGAGAAATTCATATCTTTGGGAACCAAAGCATTCACAAATTCTATAAGGGGTAATGAGACTATATTACTGGAGAAAGACGGATACATATCAATAAAGACTATAGAAGATGTAGTAGATAATTTTAATAACTTCAAGGGTTTTAAAAGTTGGTCTTGTGAAAACGAGAAAATTATTCTTGACGATATAGTCAATGTTTTTAAGCATAAAACAGATGTCTTATATAATATAGTCTTAGAGAGTGGTAAATCACTGTATGTCACGGGTAACCACAGCTTATATTTTTATGAGAATAAGAAAATAATATGCAAAAAAGTCGAGGAAATTAATATCGGAGAACAAATAATAACTTGTTCTGTAAAACCTGAAATAAAAAACAGGTCCTTCATAGAAACTCTTACTTTTAATAACTTCACAAGAAGAGGAACTGAAAATCCTGGAAGAGTAGAGATCACAAAAGATTTATGTAGACTTTTAGGCTATTTCGTAGCAGAAGGATCATTTATAAAGGAATACACCACAGTTTTCACTTTTGGTAAATATTGTGGGCAAGAAAAGAAATATATAGACGATGCTATGGCGATATTATTCCAGATGGGATTTTCTAATAATACTACAATTAATAAAACAGAAATAAGCAAAACTACTATATTTGTGCATAGCATGTGGTTTACGCAGACTTTGCAGTCTTTAGGTATTGGTAAAAAATCAAGGCTAAAAAGAGTCCCTGATATAATTTTTAACGTGGATCAAGACCTAAAAATAGAGTTTCTTAAAGGATTATTTGCAGGTGACGGAACTTTTAGAAATACTATTAGCAAAAAGAGCTTTAAAAGAAATGTACTGAACTTAAAAACATCGTCAAACATAATGTGTAAAACATTGGGCTTTCTTTTTGATGCCCTGGAAATTTTCTACACAATAAATTACGGTATCAATAAAAAGAGGGCAATAGAAGGTAGAGCGCTTAAAGAATCCGATTACTATACTGTAAATATTAGCAGAAAAAATGACTTATTGCTTCTATCCGACATAATAAAACATATGGGTAAAGAGCTTAACTACACCGTATCAAAATATTCCTGCTACACCCCTAATATAAAGAAAGTTGTGATCTCAGACAACATCTCTGCCTATAAAATCAAAAAGATTAAAAAAATAGCCTGTGACGAATATGTGTATGATATTGAAATTAAAAATTCTCATAAATTTATAACCTCTTTTGGCATTTTAGCCCATAATACAGGTGGTGGAGATCCACTTTGCTATAAACCCCTTCCATCCTATCTTAACTTTTTGCATGAGCATAAAGTTGATTCAGCACTGGTAACTAATGGAGTTTTATTCAATAAATTTGACCTTGAGGTACTAAATGTACTTACTTGGTGTCGAATCTCTCTAAGTGATGACAGAAATTTTCGCCCTGTTGAGATTGAAGAAGCTATAAAACAGAAAACAGACTGGTCTTTTAGTTATGTCTTATCCCAACCTAATCCTAATGTGGCCAATATTATAAAAAGCATTGATTTTGCTAATGAGCAGGAATTTACCCATGTTAGAGTCGTAGATGATATTCTTGACCCAGATAGCTTCAATAGAATAGATTTGCTAAAAGAAATACTTGAAAAATCAAAAGTAGATACGTCAAAAGTAATTTGGCAGGGAAGAAAAAATTATACCGTAGGTCATAAGAGATGTCTCTTAAGTCTTCTAAAGCCTAATGTGACTCCCGATGGTTTGCTAAATGGGTGTTGCGGCCTGCAGTACGCAAGTAACCCTCCAATGCTAGATTGGCCACGTTTTTATTCAATGGGCACAATACATGAAATTGATAGGATTTATGAAGAACAACGCTATTGGGATGGTTCAAAATGCCTGAAATGCTTCTACAATAATGATGTCTTAAATGCCATTTGGGACAGCCCTAAATTAAAACATATAAAATTCGTATAGAGAGTCCATGAAATATTCAATAATATTGCCCTATTATAAACGCCCTGAGATCCTTAGCCCCCTTCTTACATCCTTTGTACAATGGTATGAGAAACGAACGGATTATGAGGCTGTCTTCATTTTAGACCTGAAAAATAACTCAGCTGATCGAGACATGTTCTTTCAAAATCTCGAACCATTCTGGAACAAAATCAGATTAATGGTGGTCGATAACGACCTCTATACCTATAACTCATGCCGAGCTTACAACGTAGGAGTAAAAAATTGTACAGGTGAATTCGTGGTCCTAACCAGTCCTGAATGTAAGCATAAAACAAATATTCTATCAGGATTAGATGAATGCTTCGCAATGAATAGAAATAGCTATGTCGTCTGTGCCTGTGAGTCCATAAACCCCGACGGATCCTTCGTTCAATGGTATCAACATACTCAGCACAATAACAGACTACTTCATTTCTGCTCAGCTATTTCGAAATTTAACTATATAACAACTGTCAAAGGTTTTGATGAAGATTATATCTACGGAATAGCCTATGAAGACGACGAATGGCTCGCTAGGGTAAAAACCTCCAACATACCCCTCATCGCCCGGGACGATCTCTTAGTATCCCATATAGAACATCCGCGAGCATATCTAACTGAAACCCTCGTGGATATAAACCGTCAGCTCTATATCAAAAAAAGAAAATGAAACCTATTCAAATATACATGACCAGTTTCTTCAGGCCTCAATTCACACTAGAAGCTGTGGAGAAAATTCATGAAAGAACATGTCCTGGATCCTTTCAGCTAAATATTTATGATAATGGCAGCGACCTTCAGACTCAAGGCAAACTCTTTAATTTGCTACAGGCCGGCTTAATCACATCATTACAATTGGATAGTAGAAATACTGGATGTCTTTATAATAAATTGGTGTTTCAAGCCATGACAGAAAGTCAGGATGATTATTATGTAGTCACTGACAATGATATTTTCCCCCCAGCCTTAGAACCTTGCTGGCTTACCCAGATGATCGAAATAATGGATAACCATCAGGAAATAGCCCTTTTAACCCCTCTTTTACCGCCCATCTACCTACAGAAACCTTATAGTATAGCCAATGATGTGGTCTACTGCGAGTTTGTAGGAAATACCTTCAAAGTAGTCCGACGAAAAGCCTTCCCCAACATAGAACAGAAATTAGGGGCTTTCGGAGATGATGGTCTGGTTTCAGAAATCGTCAGAGGATGCGGATGGAAAGTAGCTTTCTGTAAAAATATCTTTTGTTGGCATGCCGGCCAATGCGAAAATTGGGGCTATAAACCCGAAGAAATCCTATTAGATGAAAGAAAAGCTGGGTATGGGAAACCTTTCCTATATCAGCCCATCAATGAACTTACTTATGAGCCACCAGCCCACCTGCGGATATCCTAAGAAATCGGCCAATAGCATTTGAATATTGTGCCATAGAATAACCCGGCACAAGAGTTTTCAACCGCAGGGCAGAAAATGAAATCTTGTGCTCCTGCTCTTTAGTCAAAATCTCAAATATCTTTTTTAAATCTTCACCAGCCAATGTTGGGGCTTTAACTTCTTTGATTTTTTTATGGATGATCTTCTGAAGATCTTTTGCTTCTACCGTAGCATATCCCCTCAAAATGCTATCCTGAATAGGCTGTGGAGTATCTTTAGGAAAATATATTCCTTCGCGTCTGCCATGATCTACAGCATCTACCATAACTTTCATGGATTCAATAAGAATCATCGCGGAAGCCCGAGATATCCGAAGATAATCGGCTAATGCATGCGAAATTTCTTCTTTTGTTAATATCATAAATTCCTCTTAGGACCATTCCACCCGGAAATGATCCTCCACCGCCGTAACCTTGAAAATCTTATCCGGATGAGCCAATTTCAACAAAAATTGATAACAAGTAGCCGTAAACAAAGCCAAATCAGCATCAGACATCAATTCACCCTCAGGAATATGTCGAATCTTTCGAAAAGTCCCATAGAAATCATCTTTTATCCTTTTATATTCCTCACTATATAATAACGCTTCGGGAAAAACCCCTAATTCTTCATGATCCATCAATTCGTAGATGTCCTCAAAAATGAATGTTTTCATGATTCCTTCCCCTTAAAAGACAAAGAATCAACATCCCTACCTTAATTATACGGAATTCAAAAGAAAACCATAAGGAATTTTTTAAGCAGCTTTATGTATGTTAGAGAGAATCTCTTGAGCTCTCCTAATAATACATTTCTTACTCTTCACAGAAATAGTTATCATCTGACCAGATAACTCAAAAACCTTATCTATAATCTGTTTGGCCGATAAAGTATCAAACCCATTAACCCCCTGATTCGGCTGTTCAATTACAGGCTTAGGGATTTGGGCAACTTCCTTCACATATTCACCCTCAATCTTATATCCAGCCTCTTCCAAAATCTTCCTGGCAGCCTTAAAAATTTGACTCTTACTCTTAGGTGATATAGCTATCACCTGCCCACAAGTCTTTTCTACCAACTCAATAAGAGCTTTGCCTGATAAACCTGATAAAGATATGATCTTAGGCTCCGGGAGAATAACCTGAATAGGTTCCTTCATATTCACTTTAATTCTATGCATTAAAGCACAGGATCTACAATAAGTTACATGATCCGTAAAGGGGAATACTTCCGAACCAACCTGTTCCTGAGTAAATGGACCTTTCTGACAAAGAGAACAATATTCGTATTTTTTCCTCTCTTTCGAAATCTGATCCTCATAATAATACAATCTTTCAGGCATGAATGAATCCCCCTTCTTCTATGCCCATAATATACAACATGAGAATCAATTTAGCCAAAAAATTTAGGGTTAAACCACATCTTTGTCAAAAAAATATTTGACAAATTGATCCAAATGTAGTATATTAGATAGTGCCCAAGGATGTTTGTGGTTTAACGAACATCCAATGTTAATAATTCTTAACCAGTTGGAGGTGTCCCATGCTATGCGCCGCTTTTTCCGAATTTGCCCGGTTTCTTCAGACGTTCGAAAAGTTCCCCCGAGGTCCAAACCTTCTCCACTACCTAACCCTGCCGTTAGTACATTTGATCAATCTAACGGAGTTCACTACAGAATGCTATAAGCATCTGAAAAATAGAACTCCTTTCTCTGATGTTCCAAAATTAGGTTTCCCTCCTCAAGAAACAGGAATATTCAAGAAAAGATTCGATGTAATTCGAACAAATAATAAACTCTATAGTCTGGCTCTCATATCCAAACCTACCATACAGAACCTGACTGATTTTGCAGAAATTGATCCCTGCTGGTCACTGTTATGGGCAGTAAAACTCTATCTCCATCATAATCTTGAACTGGCCAAAGATTATTATGGAATCCTGCCACTAGGATCCGCGGTAATCCAATGCTTCAATAGCCTCCAAGAACATCAAATCTCTGGGACTCCTACATATGCAGATCATATAGCAGTTCAAGAATTCACCAACAAAAATGCCCAAGCCGCAGGATGTACTCCCTTATACATCAATGATCTGATGTACCTTGAAGGCATGAAAATGCGGAATGGGAATACCGAGACACAAGCAGACAGCTAAAAAATAATGGGGCCCCCCTAAAGCCCCATTATTCGCTCACGGATAATACGATTCGTGGCATGCCGCACAATAGCCACCATGAGTCACGCGACCGCCACACCGCTTGCAGCCTGGCGCACTTGCTTTGTTGTGCGATGGCTTTTGAACCACCGCCAGTGCTTTGCAAATGGATTTCCACGAACGCCGCTCCATGACACCGCCTTTATCTCTAACCAATAGCCTGATTATTTCGACATCGTATGAATCCATTTGCAACTCCAAAGTTCAAATTCAAAGTTCTCAGATTTCAAGTAATTGAGGAATTCCATACATTTTGACTGAAAAATGATTATCGATGGAAATTGGCATTTCAGAATTATACCTTGCTCTTAAAGCCATGCCTCTATCGGCCAATTCTGCGTAAAATTCTTTGCTCATATATAGATTCTGCATTATAGCAGCTTCAAGACGTTCTCGTTTTCGAACATCTTTAACTTCCGAGACAAATATACGAAAAGCTTCAAGTTGATTTTCTACCTCTTTTAGGATGTTTTCCTTTTTCAGCATAAATTCATCCCTGTGTTCCTTGGCGTATTGCCATCCGTGCCAAATCTCTTCTCGCTCACCTTGAAGGGCACTATTGACATTCAAAACATTGTAATTCCCTTTTCTGTATTCTCTCGTATGGGTGTTTAATCGCTTCTTAGTTGAATTTGTTATACCTGCACAATACAAAACATAGCCGTCATTATAGGGGAAAGTGAAAAGATACATTCCTTCTATATCCGGCATTTTTGATTTGTTATCCTTCTCGTATGTCGGCCAGCCAAAAGGGCCATTCCAAATTAAATTTTCCGTCACTATGCTATTTCCATCTTTTAGCCTATTAAAACTCCACATATTATCCTATATCCCTATCAAATTTTTTAAGAAATTCATCCCATCTCTCGGGGTAGAGGACCACAGAAAAAAGTTCTTCTTTAAGATGACTATAAGGCCGGCCAGCATTGAAAAGCCTCTTAAGCCGAGTAGCAGGATGCCCTGTTTCTTGTTCATACTCCACGAAAGATAGGGCCTTTTGGTGACCCCTACAGGCTTCGAGATACTCTTTAACCCTATCTTGAGGGGATCTTGCAACATAAATAGGAGTCAAGCCACAAGCCTCAATAAAGGCATTCCAGGACCCGAAATGATACTCAAGAGCATGAGTTGGAACTCCTAGCAAATTTGACCCTTTATAAAGATCTCTAGAAAGGCCCATATTAAGCTCTTTGAACTTCTCCACAGCGGCAGGAATCTTATCTTTATAAGAAACTTTAGGAACTATTCTTTTTTCGTCAAAAAAAGTCTTCTCAGAATCAACCATATCATGCTTATACAAATCTTTTACAGATATGGGATCAGATATGGGGGGCTGTTTAGAAAATATAAGTACAATTTCATGCGAAACTTTTTCAGAAAATACCTGTTTAAATGGAATACGATATCCCCCGGAATAATAAAATCCTATCTTGGTTGCCTCTTCAAGAGTATAGGCTATCTGCTCCTTAGCAACTTTCATACTAAAACACACGCCAAACACGCCATCTGACGTAAGAGCTTTATAGCAATTTAGCATCGTCTGACGCCAATAGCCCTCTAACCAAGTTTCCAGAGTTCTAAAGCGAAGAACACTTTGACCATCATCATTTGAATATTGTTCGAAATCAAAATAAGGAGGGGAGGAGAAAGCAAAACTAAAATAATCTTGTTGCTGTATGCTGGTTTCACTACCCTCAGGAAAAATAGCAAAATTTCCTTTAGTACGCTCTTTCAAGAAATTTCCAAATGCCATTAAATTATTGTAGGTATCTTTAGCAGGTTCATATCCAACATATTCCAAATCTAAAGACATAGAAGCTAACATGCGAGCACCGAAACCACAGGCATAATCAAGAACCCTACCATTGGTACAATATTGAGAATAAAGATATTTAGCTATGGTAGGTTTGAAATTAGAAACACAGGCCTTTGAAAGTTTGATACCAGTTCTCATTGATGCATCTGTTATTCTATCAGCATGATTAAGGCGATTTTTTATAAGAGACCTCAAAAAATTATCATCATCCCACATAAAAATAGGAGATTTATACCCCCTACGATTAGCTCCATAAATATTGGGGAAAAAATTTTCACATAAAGACATACCTGTCGTATTATAGGATAAAGTTGAGTCAATGCTCCTGATTGAGCACTGTTTAAAACTCTTCAATAGATATTCCAGACGATCCTGGGATATTTTTAAAAAGGGAAATCCTGCTTTTCTATAATGGGAGAAAACAACGGTTTCCATTTTTATCTTTTTGTGAGGATCTGCTAATCTATAAAATTTAGGCTTTATATCTGAAATATCCTCAAGAGAAAGATCTATTAAATGGGTAGACGTTAAAACTTCTTCAGGAATTTTATAGTAAACATCAGGTGTAGCATACTTATTTAAAAGATTACCGAAATCCCGTAAAGAGACCTTAGAAAATGATACCCTATAAAGTCTTTCTCCCACTGTTCCACAGTGAAATTTCCAAGGATATACCGTATTGAGAAAATCTACCAATGCTTGAAGCTGTGTATAATCAGGACAAAAATTCGCTATCGTTATTTCTCTATCCATATCATCTATAGTTCCATCATCAAAAAACCAATAGGCTAATATAGCATCATCCCAATGCTTTTTAATAAAATCCAAGGGGATAAATTTTCCCTCCACCCCTTCTTTATAGAACATAGATCTTATTTCTCGAAAAATAGGATGGGTTATTGTATCAAACCTATACCCCGTCTTTTCTGTTGATATAGGGGTACTATAAGGCTGTAAAATTCCATGCTTTTTTTTCAAATACTGGAACTGCTTTATAGCATGAAATTCATAATATCTGCCATCATTTGAAATACCCCCGTCCCCTAATAATCCCGATATGATAATTTGCCATTGAGCTTCAGTAAGAGGCGGATAGGAATTAATTCTATGCTCCGTCTTCTTTTCTATTCCCAGACCAATCAAATAGGGCATCCAAACAGTTTTACTGACTTGATATTTCTTAGAAAAATCCGAATTCGTCATAGAATAATAATCGGTCTTCAGCTGTTCTTCAGTGGTATTCTTTAAGAGATGGGTAGAATCCTTAAAAAACTTTGAAGGTGACAGCCCATATTTTGTTCTTCTATAAGCTATCCCTTCACCAGTCATTCCAAACATAGTACCAATATCTGAATCAGACTTACCTTCTTTTATAAGACCCTCTAGTATTTCTTTAGTCAAAGTCTTCTTCGCATCATAACGCTGCCCTGTGTATATAGCAACAACACCAGAATCCCTATGTCCTCTTTGCTCTGAACTAATCCCATAACTTTTAAGTCTTTTTAAAATTGCATCCTCTGTAAGACCCACTAAAAGCCCTATCTCCCTGGCAGTATACCCCAATTCAACATAGAGCCTTTTAAGACTATTCTCATCTAAAAATTGAATCTTTTCATAATTTGACATAATCTTAATATACAATAAAGCCACACAAAAAGCAAGAAATTTTTGGTTGCCCTAGTTTTTGGGCGGACAACCGGATGGTCATCTCCGCAGATGACCCTAAAATGTGTACAATCCTATTTAGCTGAATTAATTCAACAGAAAACTATTGTAGAACTTAGTCTTGTGGGAATAAAAAAGGCTGCTGAGATTTCCCAGCAGCCTTAAAAACCAACCACTTAACTTAACTGTTAGCGGCTGATAACCACGCGGCACAGCCCCAGTGGGTTGTGGCAACCGATTCCAAGATTTTCAAAGCATGAAAAGCCAATCGTTCGGTTACGAGGGTCATCCGCAGACAAAACAGTTAGTTCAGTTCTGACAGGGATACGTCCGAAGAACTCGGGCTCTGCACAAACGTAGATATATCCAGCCGGAACCCTACGGGAGACGATGATCTGGGCACCCCACACGGTGGCCATCAGACCTGTCTTCAACAGAGTAGCTTGGCTCTCAATATCCAAAACATCCCGGCCCCATTTTCGAATATCCGAATAGTCAAGCGCGTTACAGAAAACGCGGGCGACTCGCAGATCGAACTTTTCAATGGCGGCGAAGGCATCTGCCAGGTCCGCTGGTGTCAGCGGGGCATTGGCAGCGATGTCAACGTTTGTGGCACCGATGTTATCGAAACCAGCAGTAGCAACTGCATCCAGAACTGTGAAGACGCGACCATCTTCCTCAGCCTGGATTTCCGCTTTCGCAAGGTCTTGAGCACGTTCGATGAGATCGAAACGACGCTCTTTGATCTGAGTCAGCGGAATTTCAGGGTTGCTGGAAATCTCGAACAAGGGGAAAATCACACGGCGAGGTTTCTGAATAGCCAGGATGTTCTGACCTTCTTCACCAACGACGTAAGCTGTGACATTCGCGTCCTTGTCGTAAATCGGCAGAGCACCATCGGGGAGCTGTTCCACCAAGAAGGTCTTACGACCTACCGAGGTGTAGTCTCTCCGAAGACGCAAGGGCTGGGTCCAAATTTGTTACTTTAGCCTTATTCAGGCGGATAAGTCTTTCAACTTATCTCTCGTAATCACTTACGAGTTCAGACTGTATCACCACTTGATAAACAAGTGCTCGGCATGCCAGAAAGAATCGCTTCAATCTGGTGGGTGTTATCGCCATGCTCTACAGAGTTTAGGCTTCCCCCAGTCGTTGAACCTTCCAAAAGGTTTCCCTTAAGGCTTGGCTGCTGATTGTCTGTTTTACGATACTTTTTAGGAAGTTTATATCTCAGATCGTTAGTTATCTCAGGTTCAAGATAATTCCACATTGTTTCATGACTATCTCTAAGTATGCAAATATTACCTTCTTCTCCATCCCAGGTAATACTTACACTCAGATTAAATAGATTACGAAAAATTTCCGTAACCGTATCCTTCTGAGCCTTGAAAAGATAATCATCATAAGTAACAATGTTGAACCCATATTCAGTCTTTAGGCCATCATCCATCCACCAATAAGCGAGGCCTGTTGGAGTCAGATTCTTCAATAGATCTACCGTCAAAATCTTCTTTCCTTCAGGATAGAATTTCTGACGATATTCTGTGAATTGAGGAAGTGCAAAACTCCTGGCACAGACATATGGAAAATTTTTCCCACCTTTTTCAAAAGGTCGCTCACCATAAAAGACTTTGGCTATAAAGGGCTTGAATACTTGAGCTAACTTCAACAGAAGTTGTTCCTGAGCAGTACAATGAAGACACTTCCAATAACCTGTGCCTGAATTTTGTACTGCTATTAAGGAATCTCCAAATAGGGTTCCTTCAAGAACCTGTCTCTGGTAATCTGTTAAAGACACAAATCTGAGAACATTTCTACGAAGTTGATATCTGGGATCTGTCACTATTTCGTATATCTTACGAAGCTTACATACCCAGCTAACAGACATCGTATACTTCCTGGCAATCTCAATGTCAGATAAGCCACTCAGCTCATATTCTGATCTAAGTAGAGATTCAGGCATCACATTCATCAATGATGCAAGTTTCTCTTCACTTATTATGACGCTGTTGATTACCATTCTTTATTCTCGTAATTTCAGATGTTCCAGCAATTTACCGAGTTTAACGTCCACCTACCCAAATTAATTAATGGACGCTGCCAATCGTGCCCTACCGCCGGCCGTCTTAATGTAGTCACTGATGATTTGCTGTTTGACTTCATTGCTAATTTCAGCCATGATACACTCACCTCCCCTTAAATGCGCATTTGCACTGTTAGATAGTTGTTGTTTGCTGTCGACGGAGCGGTCAGAACAATACCAACCTGGGTATCATAGCCCATAGCACCTGTTGCTGTGGAATCCATACCATTCTGGTTGATCAACAGACCGTTACGTGACGCATACACCGCATCCCCAGCAGTATAAGTAACAACTGCTGTGCCGTCTGAACGAAAGGTTTCGTAAATGTCAGTGGTGAATACTGTCCCACTACCATGTGCGTAAACCACTTTGCCTGAGCCGACAGCGGAACTGGACTCGAAAGGATTGCCAACGGCGTCATTTACAGCCACACCGACAACTTTGTCGGATATTGTCGTAGAGTCACCAGTGGCAGGTCCGATCAATCCATCTCCAGCAACGGCGACAACACTACCAGCAAGAATACCAAGATTAGTCTTAGTACCTAGGCGGGTATTGTTGGCTCTCTGGGCATTACCCACTCGGTTGTTCTGAGTCAGACCAGTTGTCGTAATCGACCCAAGGGTGTCATACGTCTGGCGATACAGAACTTCCATGTGGCCATTTGGGACTGGAAGATTAGAACCCATTACGAATCACCTCCTCAAAAGTGTGTTTTATCTGAATGCTTTCGAAACATCAGGGGGTGCATCCCACAGACTATCCAGGGTAACATCTCCCGCGGAAGCCTGTTTGACGATACCACTAAGTTTCTTAGCACCTGTTTTTGTCTGAGCATCATCGAAAAGAATCAAATCGAGAAGATCATCACTGGCCGAAACATCTTCTCCAGTAGGCTTTTCAACTGGAGCATCTTTCTCAGCAGGAGGAACCTTCTTGGCCTGAACTGGCGCTGCTGGTGCAGCATCTCCTTCTTCTTCCCCTTCAGGAGCATCCTTGGCAGGAGCCTTCTTGGCCTGAACTGGCGCTGCTGGTGCAGCATCTCCTTCTTCTTCCCCTTCAGGGGCATCCTTGGCAGGAGCCTTCTTGGCTTCTACTACTTCTTTTCCTTCAGGAGCATCTTTCTCAGCAGGAGCATCTTTCTCAGCAGGATCCTGAGCAGCTGCCGTAGCATCCGCATCATCATCCTTTTCGCCTTCTTCTGCACATTCCGGACCCTTAGCCAGAACTTCAGCAACCTTCACCTGACGCTGCAAAGTAGCAAGGATGCACTTCTCAGGGAGATACATGAGATCAGTTGCCTGTTCCTCTATCATGGCATCCACAGCACCCGGAAGCATTCTCTGGGCAATCGTGATGCACTTGAGAGCTTTGTCTTCCAGTTTCCGAGCAGCCATGACAGCTTCACGTTCCGGAGCCGGATGACCAGTTTCCGTACGACCTTCGGTCTTCCACGGAGTCCGAGTGTCAACACCCTCTCCACCCGTTTCCGTATCCCAATTCTTGTACTTCTCAGCCGGCGGATTTGACCGGGTCTGATTCATGGTGTAGGGATCTGCCTGCTTGGAGATCTCTGCAACCTTTTTCTCATCCCAGCTCAGTCTTGTACGAGCCATGATATTTTAACCTCCTGCTAAATTATGACCTGATTTACACATCGTTAATTTTCAGTGCTAATCAGACCGGTATTAAAAGATTATTAGAAATCTTCTTGTTATCCAAGTACTTAAAGGAGTCCAAGTCCTCTAGTCAACAAACTGAACTTAGTCTTTATGGCCTGTTTTAATGCCATATCGCCTTTAGTTAGGGCATCAATTTCAGGCATAATGGCTTTAATATTCATGGAGCCTTCAACATATTTCGATATCAAATCACCTATCTTAGAAGCCAATTCAGAGCTGATATATCCTGCTTTTATGATATTAGCCACTATTCGAAGATTACTAGTTATGATCTGCATAAAAATCCATCAACCTCAACCAAGCCAAAGCCCGGGCACCCTCACTAGCGGTCAACTTACGGCCGGCCTGTTTATCCAATTCATTTGAAAGCTGATTAACAGTCTTCCCCTTTGAGCAGCCTACGATAGCAATTGCCTTCTTAACTTCTTTGCTCAAAGGGGACTTATAGCATTGATCCAGGAAAGACATGACAGCAAGGAAATCACGACGGTTATAGCCGTAATCCTTAAGAACTGTGAGATCCTTACTAGTAAGGATCATATATGACCCAAATCTTAGCTTATCAAAATTTTTCGTATCAAGGTTGCCCGCAACCTTTGCCAGATACTTGTCCCAACTTTTCTTCATCTTCCATACTTGCTTAAGAGCTGCTGTAGGCTGGATCAGATTTTCATCGAGCGTCTCAAGTTCCCGCGGACCTGTATTTTCAGATTCCCCAGAGAATTCTTGAAGAATTTGGTTCCCCAATTCATCCAACAATTTCGTCTTAATTTTATTCTTCCAGGTAACGACTGGATCTTCAGGTTCTTCCTGAGGGGGAGTTTCGGCTGGAGTCTCTTCCGGAGTCTCACCTTCAGCTGGAGCATCCCCTTCTGCTGGAGCTGTTGTATCCTCAGTAGGAGGGGTATCCGTTGGTCCAGCTTCTTCTGTGATAGGAGCTTGCTGTGCTGTCTTATGAGCCGCTTTCAAGAAATCTCCCTCTTCATATTCATAAGCCTTTTTCTTTTCTGCTTCTCTTATCTTTGCCATGATATTCTCAGGAGGATTAATAATGTTCCGGACAACTGCACCGGTAAAAGCAGGATTTGCTACCCAGGAAGCATCGACAAAAGTAACACTATCTTCCTGGGTATGGTGACCACAAAGCTCTGCAATTTTACGCTGGTTGCCTTGCTCATCATAAAAAACGTTGTTCTTCTCATAACGAACACACGGGCACGCCTGAGTCTCATCTACAGCTATATTTCCGCACTTAGTGCATTGACTAAATGCTATTTTGCACCCCATTGACAAAGAGGAAGTTTGTCCCCCTTCAATCTTAGCTACTAAGTCCTTATGTTTTCTGTCAGTTGCAACGAGGATATCACAATAATATGTAGTAAGGTCTTTGCCAAATTTATCTTTACCTATGGGAACTTCTCTAAGAACTGCGTCTATGACTTTCCCTTTTGATAATTCTGGGATTTGTACATGTTCACAATTATGAACAATAACTCCTTCTGCAATATAGGAGTTATCGTTTTCAACTTCTAAATTATAAACAGAGCATTTAGCATGTACGGGTTCAATAGAATCTATTTTTGAAAGAATCCAACTATTTCCATCTTTTTGAAAAATATGCGTAAATCTCTTAGAAATTCGCTGAGAAATCCTCTCATCAGAAACTTTCAATAAATCATTAAGCCTTTTCGAGTCCCTTGTAGAGAATCTTATCATATATCCGGGTCTTGATTTCTTACCCGTTTCAGGATCACTATAGACCTCATAGCCATCCACATCAGAACATTCAGAATAACGGGAGAGAACTCCAGTTTCTTTATATGTTGGTGAAAGGCCTAATCTCCAAGAAATCAGCAAAAGCTGCTGAATTAATGCTTGGGACTTCATTTCAAGAATGTAACCTCTTGAAGTTATAGTCCCACAACCATCTCCATTTAAACAAGACTTAAGGATAATTGCTTGTAAATTTTTAGGAAACCATAGAGCTTTTTCTGGCAGTTTTTTAGCCCAAGCATATTTTGAACACCACTTTTTGAAATAATCTGCAACAACTTGATTACATAAAGAAAGACATAAAGAGCCCGATTCTGTCTCATATAGTCTTGGTTTACAATCAATTCTTAAATACTGACCAAATTCTTCCACCAGCAATTTTGAAAGTCTCTCAGCAACATCTGCCTCATTATTACCCAAATTAAAAACTATGCCACAATCTCCGACCCTAAAAGTATTTTGAGCGCTATAGCTACCCTCAGCTAAAAACCATCCAATCAATTCAGCGCGATTAGCATTAATTTCTTCGTCTTCATTCTCAATATTAGGAACAGGATGGGTAAGGAAGTCTCTTTTGATATCAATTTCATCTGCGGTACGCCATTCTGGAGTGAGTCCTGATGGAAAAATTTCTCCTGCTTTTCTATGAGACCCTATTGAAAAACCCACCCACTTATCTAAATGGCAATAATCTTTCTCGGGATTAAAAGAATTAGGTCTTCCAGTCTTGGGACAGGTTTCACGAGCATGATAAAGCCAAAAAGGATGGTTTTTTGTAACGAAAAGACTTCTTGAAAGAATATTTGTGCTCTTTATCTCAACAATTTCGTCAGATTCTCTACAAAAAGTTTCTGTTACTGTATCTATTTCACCTTTTCTATTAATAACCCTATCACCCTTTTGAATAGACTCTATATTTCTATATGTTCCATCTGCCATCAAAATGCGCGTTCCAGCAGCAAAACAATAATTATTGGCCCCTATAAAAGTCCTATAGGATGCAGCCAACATTTTCTTGGTCCATGCATCGCCATTATTATTAACAAACTTGGAATATTCCGGCTTGATAAGGTAATCTTTATATTTGCTCTTGGAATTCTTAGCTTCATCCACATCCACCGCAGCGATGATCGTAGAATGTGATAATAAGTATTTCTCAGGGGAATATTTGGCAAGAATCGTACGAGCCACCTTAGTACGGCAATTTTTTCCCCCACATATACAGCCACCTTTATGACCACAGCATACGGATTTAGTCCATTGTTCGGAGGATACATGAGGTTCTACTACTGTAGCTGAACTATAACGGAGCATTGCCATAACTGATAATCCTTATTCAGTCGGTAGCATAAAAGACATGCCTCTAATAATTTCAGACAAAGCCTTTTTATCCTTCTTGGAGGGCTTTTCTTCTTTAGGAGCTTCTTCCTTTTTGGGCTCTTTCTCCGCAGGTTCTTCCTTAACGGGATGAAAGGCATGTTCAAGAATACTAAGGGCAGATTCTATTTTGCCCTTCCCACTCACACGACCTTTCCAATCAGCATTACTTATCATTATGGTTCCAGCTGGCCGAGCCTGATCCGCGCTGACTCGATAAAGCGTTTCACCATTAACAAGATACTTGTGCAAGTACATTTTATACCCCGTAGATTTTCTGAATTGAACCCCGGATTATATGATCAGAACAAATATCTTCATATTTAGCGAAAATAGCATTATATGTCTGCAGGTCAGACATCCCACGTTTCTGACAAACACAGATGTCATCCACAAGCTTTCCAATCACATCTGTAGCAAACGTATGTGCAATCCGAATGACCATCTTATCCGTTGAACTCATCTTAAAACAGCCACAAGATGGAGGTTGACCTGGTTTCCTTCGTGTCTTCGGAAGAACCCCATGAACCTTCTCCGAAAGACTTTTTTCAATTGAATCATATCCGGAATCCATAAAGGTCGAAGGCATCCCAAAAATAGCCGGATTGATCTTAATAAGACTCCCAGGATCTTCCTGAGTATTTCCATCAGGCCACTGTACCCATACTTTATAAGTAGTTGGGGTAATGTGGGTTACCACGCCAGCATAAGGGGTGATAGCTGATTCAGTGATGAATTTCCGGACGGCTTGGCCAACTTGGAAATCCTCGGGGGCCACCATTGAGGGAAATAGAGCGGGCATCAAGATCCTCCTACCAGAATAAAGATTGAGCCTAGAAGAAAATTCTTCCAGGCTCAAAAAGGTTTTATTTACTGAACCTTCTGATAGGCGAGACGGATCGGGACTGGATTCTTATGAACTTGATTGACCTGTTCGAAATTGCTCTGATTGAACTGGTCCATATAAGGCTCATCAGCTTCACGCTGACGAACATTCATGTTGAACCGGCCGGCCATGTACTTGCCTTCATCCTGGTCAAACTGCAGGGTGCTAGCATCACGACGACCTTCAATCACGTCGGCGACCAGATCGATCTGAAGAGCCATCTCCGGAGATGTCTTCTCGATCTCTTCTGCAATTTTGTCGAGTCTCTCGGTGTACTGCTTAGCATTCTTAAGAGCCATACTGTTTCCTCCTATGGAAAAATTTTTGTCTTATTTATTAATTTTGACCTGAATATTACCCTTATCATCTCTTACTATATGTGGAACACCTCTCTGTACCTTTCGAACCTGATGATGCACCGGAATATTCTTCATGGGAATCTTCAAACGACGAACTTCATGAGGTTTCAATGTAACCGAACCTGAATCCTCATCTTTCTTTTTAGCTTGGATAGGCCCCATAGGTATATCTGAAATAGTCCCTACAGGCTGGGGAGTTGGATTCATAAAAGCTTTCAAAAGAACTGCAAACCTATCGGCGTTTACTTTCCCATCAAAAAGCCCATTTTGAAAGGATCGAATAGCTGTATGAAGTGCATCTTCACAGGCAACTTTCTGATCATACTTCATAAGAATAGGATTCTGGATAGTCTTAGCATAAGACAGCAGACAATCATAATCCTGATTCGTCAGATCATCAGCATACTTATAAGGTGGCTTCTGATCCCCACGTTCAACCCGTTCCTCAACTACTCGATGATCATAATTGAAATAATGATAGGCGTTTCTTTGAACCTCAGGGAATTGAGCTATATAATTTTGAACTACCCTGGGTGCTAGAATGACTAATTTCATGTAAATACCTTCAAATTTTGAAGTTACATTTTCGTTGCTATTAAAAGATTATTAAGCTCTTTCAAGGAATTTATGGACTACCTGGGTAGCAAACCGACTATTTACGTTGGTTTTTACCATCCTGATTTTACCCTTGAGATCATCAATGGCATTGATAAGGGCATAAGCATTCTCCGAAGCTGCATTGATCATCTTCGTCAGCTGCTCATCCGCCACCCTATTAGAAGACAAGCCCTTTTTTAGGGGCATATGAGCAAATTCCTTGAGGTTGGCCATAAGGTTATCCATGACCTCAAAAGACTTCTCAACATCCCGACCTAAACCCTTTTTCTTGGGCATTTTAAATCTCCTGCAATTTGCAATCAGCTATCCATTAGAAGATTATTAAGGTAATTTTGAGCTACTTTTTGGATATTGAATTTCTCTTTCAACCTTTTACGCTGTTCCCGACGCAGTTCTTTAATGGGGTCGGGAACCTTTTGGTAGTCCTTACCCTCTTCCCGAAATTCTTTAACCTTCTCTTTGGAATAGTCAGAACGATTGGTCTTATTTTTTAGAGGAGACCGTCGACGAGGAGGCTTTAATTTAGGAGCAGCCTTAAATTTCTGAACTACTTCACCTTCAGAGGCCAACTTTTTCTGCAACATGGTTCTTCCCGTCAGGAAACATCTTATCCAATACATGAGGATTTTCCTTCATGTATTTCATGAGCTTAGCGAGTTTCGTTTTCCTATCGGGATCTAAATCTGTATTTGAACTAAATCTGGAAGCACCCTCAGCAGGTGCTGCTGGCTCCTCAATAACCTTCAGCTTCATATAATCAGCCAGCTTCTGAAGAATATCAGTTTTTTCTACCAGAGGACCAGCCACATTGGTATAAAGATTTCGGAGAACCTCATTAAATATGGAGTCGTTAACCGTGAACATGTCTTTTTCAAGCTTTTCCCGTGTGGATTCCGGGTCGATGTTGAGTATATCGAGCAGAAGATCAATCGAAATTGAACCTTTTTGATATAATTGGAAGGCTGCGTCAAAAAATTGTTCATTATCTCGAATGGCCAAACGTGTAAAGCTTAGCCGCGGATATAGATAGACCTCATTGCCATATTCATCATATTCCATGAAACCCTTTTTCTTGGCGACAGGCTTAAAGAGATAATTTTCGACGTAATCCTGAATAATTTCACGAAATTGCATATACTGATTATTCATGATCTCCAGGGTAATACGACTGCCCGTATAACTACCCTCACCAGTCAGAATTTCACCGGTAATCCCTAAACCAGCATAAAGTCTATTAAGGCAGCTATCATTTTCTGCACTGATATCAAGCAGACGGCCATTACTTCCCATCTCTTCCCAATGGACTTCATAGTTAGCTATGATGCTATAATCCGGATCCACTAGAGCCATATCAACCTGTTCCCGGAGATTATCGACGTCTTCCGGATTCAATTGATCCGCCCACACGATACGCATAGGAGTCATGTGCCGGCTGGCTATAGATGTCTGAGCCTGACGAAGTTTATCCATGAGGACGAGAGTATTGATGCATCTCTCGATCATGGAGACTCCCAGGGGCTCATATTGGGATTTCTTTCGGGCCAGATGGTAGACATGGGACCCCTGATTAGGGTCCGTATCCATGGGAATTACACCACTTTGACGAACTTTTTCCTTTAGATCTGGAGAAATATCATATTTGATTTTTCTCGTAGGATCAGAAACATCCATTGGAACGTCGGAGGTAAGGAATTTTCGTGTCTCGGGGTCGGGAATATATTCGATAGCCACATCATCGGTCAGGGGAAGCTTCCGAACTCGAACCTGGTCAGGGGGAAGGATTAAGATCTTCTTCCAACCTTTAAAAAGGGGGTTTTTATCCGTAATATCAAATTTTTGCTTCAGGTATTCACTGCGCTGTCGGGCCTCTTCTTTCTTACGAGCTAATTCTTCCCCAGAAAGATTCTCTGTATAGTCATTTTCTTCACAGAACGCAAAACAATTATGGGTACTAAAACCTGCAACCTGAAAGGTATGATCTTCTTCAACTTCAAAATTATATACTATATCATTGTAGTCTTCAGACTCTACACTTTTTACTTTAAAGGCTAATTTATCTCCTATTCTGACCCAATATCTACCCATTTCGCTGAAATTTTGCCCATCTTTAACCTTTTTCAAAGAGTATTGAGTCACTTTCCTACAGGAATCTTCATCAGAAAATATTACAGAAAACATATCAGGTTTAATAGCCTCACTGCCATTCGGTAATGTAGCTATCTTACCCCCCTTATGTTTGGTATAACTACAAACAAGTCCACATTTTAATGCTATATCCCTTACTACATCCATTACCTCTCGAAACTTCATGCAAATATTGACTATGCCATTTTTCTTGAAACCAGTTATTGAACTACAACCATCAGAATCTATAAGCCCTGCAAGGAAATGCAATAATTTTTCTTGGGGGAGTCGAACTATCCATTGTGGAATACTTTTAAGGCTATTGCCAGCCACACATTCCCCGAAATTTTCAGCCCACCATTCAATAAAAGCTGGATTTGACTTAACTCTTAAATAATGAATGCTCTCACACCCTTCGTAACCTTCCTCAGACCATTCAGTTATGGATTTCTCTCCAAATATCTTAACCAGGATATCTCTAATCTTACTGATATTTTCTGGGTATTTTTCTGATATACTTATTTGCCACAATCCTCGACCCCAGGTATCTCGACTGGTATCTCTACTAAGTGCTCCCTCACCCAGCCAAAAACCTGCAAGGTAACAAAAATCGTTATTTATGGATATCTTATCGATAGCAGGTACAAAACATGTCCTGCTAATTTGATAAGAATCTTCAGTATTGATAGTAGATATATCCGTGGGATACCAGATTACTCTTGAGCCTTTTTGGAACCCTGATGCTCCTATTCTTTCATGGAAAACCTCATTTATTTCTTCTTTTAGATTAAAAACGAGACTATCAAACACGGATAGAGGTATATCCAACTGACGAGCTAATTCAGATCTACTAATTATCACAGGTTGTGTTAAAGAACCTAACCAAGCAGATAATTTTCTTCGAGCATCTATACCCGAATTATCCCTACGTCTTTTAAAACTTATGGGCTTTTCATATCCCCCCTCAACTTTTTTATACTCAGGGGAAAAGCTCAAATCGATAGCATCTATATCTTCTATTTCTGTAGGCCAAGTTACTCTTATATAATCTGATGTTTTTAGATTCTCTGCATTCTCAAATACAAAGTCATCCCCCCGAAGAATCTCTATAGGATGCTCTGATGTGACTGGTAACTCCCTAAAATCTTTAAGGACTCTTATCTTAAGGATCTCTTCCATAGGACGCTTGAAGATCCTGATAACCTTACGATATCGACCCTTATTTGTGAGAACCTCATCCCCTAATTGAATCTCATCAGCCCTTTTTCTTTTATATTTAGTAGCCACATCAGCCCATCTTGCCAAACAATTACCAAAAAGATTGTAGTCATGTGTCAATTCCATGAGGGATTTAAACAGTTTCATCTCTTCACACATATCCTCAAAGAACTTCTGAACATATTTATTTAAGTGCTTGTTTTTACCCTTAGGGGGGACTAATCGAAGTTTAGATAAAGGAAGATTTGAATGAATATCTATTGCTTGGCCGACAATTTCATTTGTATTATAGAAAAACCGGTAGAAAGCTCGGCGTTCACGAAGATTCTGAGGTTTTTCAAGGAAGTCAGTACTTAATTGAGGGGAATAGAAATTAGCTGTTCCGCTATCTAATACATCTCCTGCTGTACGGCTGTTATCGGAAGCCGACATCATCCGATGTATTTCATCAGATATATTATATTTTCCTCCACTACCAAAGGAGGTGGAGGTGGCATATCTACGGGCCCGTTTTTCATTAGGGGTCAATTGAGTGGAAGCCTTTATGTTATTTTCAACAACGACAACCTTTTGCTGAGGTTTCGTTATCGGATCTTGTGCTGTTACAACCCTAACACGCTTACCCTTAGGCATTATTTGTCCCCAATCTCTGCGGGCAACTCAGGAATTTCAACAGATCCGACAGGCGGTTTTTTAGGCATTGGAGCCGCAAACTCAGGTTCTTCTATGAATTTGAAGCCCTCCATCGAACGTATGCCTTTCACGCCTCTTACCAAAGATCCCATAACATCACGATTTCGTTTGATAAGGTGCATTAATCGAATGAAATCTTCAAGACCTTCTGTTGATCCTGTTTTCATTCTTTCATCTATTAGAACTTTATTACCTTCACGAAGCATTGCATCATACTGGAATAAAAGCTTCTGCAGGCTATCCTTCACATCATCCTTATTCTTCTGAATATCCGCAAGCATTCTATTTAGATCTGGCATAATATGCTTGAACTACCTTTTTTGTAGATTTTAGCAATTGAACTACTTTTTTCTTAAATGCAGGGTCTCCCCAATTTCGAGCAGCAAAGCCTACATCATCGAGGGATTTTTTGATAGATTTTACTCTCTCCGGAGAAAGACGATAGCCAAGGATTTCTTCGGCTATCAATTGAAGAGAATTATCCAATCCATCGACCCCTGGATCAAAGGGATTCGGATAATAGTCATACCGCGGATCATAATGATAGGGTATGCTTTGTTCTGGGTCCCTTAGATCCCCAGGCATAAAAATCCTTATTGTTGAACCATAGGAGCCGGCGGAGCATTCTGTTGCTGTTCTTTAACCTGCATCAAGAAGGCTTCTAAGCCAAACCGTGCCCGTTGATATTTCAATTCTTTGACCCGTTCGCCGGCTTTTGATTCTTCGAGCTCAGCCAAAGCAATTTTTTCCTCAAAAGATAACATCTCACGTTGAAAGTCAATCTGATGCATAATTAAACTCCTTTAATTTGAATCTGTATCCGAATCTCTATTAGGCATTTATATTAGAAGATTATCAAAGATCAGTGGATGATATCAAACTTTACTTAAAACTTCTGGTTGATTAAAATTCATAGAAAAGAGTAAAGATCCAGCAGATTGCCCCATTATATAACCCGCTTTTTTAAACTTTACTCCTAAATCCTTGACCTCAAATCCTACCTCTTCCACTGCGGATCTGGAAAATATAGTTGAATGCATTGAAATCCAATTAAGAGGATCAAAATGATCTTTATATTGATCATTAATTCCTCCCATAAATTCTTGCAAATACTGAATGTTAGGAGCCCTCTGCTGAATCATATCCGCATAAACCCCCATTTGAGCATAGCGTATTTTAGGGTCATTTTTGAGGGGTCCATACCCCCAATCAGTAAGGGCTTCGCAGGCGGCCAATCTATGCTTGGTCTCCATTAGATACACCAGATTCTCGATCCAATTTTTTGCTACGATCTTATTACCATCCAATAAAATGAAAAATCTTGATCTAGAAGTTTTTAAAGCTTGGGAGCAGACTTCTGAGAAGGATATTCTTTTATTTTTCTCTCCAAGAATAGTGATTCCTTTTAGAGATTCAAGATAATCCCAAACATCTTTTCCACTGCCAGCATCCGATATTATTACTCTAAAGGGGTATGATAGGTTATTGTAGAGAGATTTAATACAGAGTTTCAGGCAATCCAGATTATTGAAACTCGTCACAATGACATCTACTGGGGGTCTAACATGCAAGGTAAGACATGCCCCATCTATCCCATTTTGAGAAATGAGAGCATCTTGGAGAAGATATAGCCATTCATTAGCTATAGCTGTAGCACTATAACTTTCCGAAGAAAAATAAAAACTATCCAAGGTATAAGGGCTTCCAGGATTCCGGATAACATAAATATTAGTGAAACCTTTTTCCTTATAGTAATTGTATAAATCAGAGGTTGAACAGATAAAAGCGTTAATGTCGGGGGAATATTGAAGTATTGGATCAATTTTTCTATCCCCAATATACATGATAAATTTTTGCTGCGGAAATTTATACGGGAATGATTTATAATCCGAAATAACCACAATATTAGCTAACGGGTCGTATACGGGATCCCAAGAGGATCTAATACCCAGACTTAGAAAATGACCATGTATATATTGTAGAGATTTCTCTACATTTAACCAGGATATTTTGAAATTTGGTCGAAGCATACTTAGGAGAGTCTTTTGATCTTGAAGTAATTCTGGCTGATTAGGTTTATATTGAAGAGCTAATCTATTATATTCATAGGCCTCAGTATAATTTTTCTTTCTTGCATAAATGGCTGAAATTCTTGATGCTGGAATAGCTCTATAATAATCTGGAAGTTGGGATAATAGACCATTAAGATCCTTAGTTAGGGCATCTTGATAAAATTTCAAAGCACCATCAAAATTACCTTGAAGTTCACATGCCGCAGCTATGTCACAAAAAATTTCGGCATAGGAATTAGAATAAGCCAGACCTAATAAAGCATATCGTTTAGCATCCTCGTAGAGATTATTTTTCAAATAATATGAAGATAATCGCTGACAAGCCTGAGCAAGATCATCTGGAGATCCTTCAGCTTTCTGAATGAATTTTTTCAGAATCCGATGGCCTGCATCGGGATCAACGTGCATTAGATCTCGACCGTAATAAAAACTTATTCTAGGGGTAGGATTTGATTCATAGGCTTTTTTTAGAATTTTTACGTTTCTGTTTGGATCGGAAGGCTTGATTCGATAATGATCTATACAGATATCTCGTCTAATCTCTTTTAGGCAGTCGGTTGTTGTATAATCAATGCACTCATGTACTGGATCTGACCAACGAAATTTAGGATCTCTTTTGAAGATTCGTTCTCTAATTAGTACATCAGTCGGTCGGTCATATTGATCATGGACATAATTATATTGGAAAAACCATATATCCCGGGTATCCATGATTGATTTAACTTCGATAATTCTATCATAATTGATTTTCGTGATGATGTCATCGGCATCAATCCACATAACATAATCAGTAGACATCTGATCCAAGGCAAAATTTCTTGCTGCGGAAAAATCATCAACCCAAGTAAAATATTTGATGTTAGCATATTTCAGGGCTACTTTTTCAGTCTCCGGATCTGGCTGGGTTAGAACAAGGATAATCTCATCAAAAAGTGGCCCCTGAATACTTTTAAGGCATCGTTCCAATTCAAAAGATTCATTGGACCCTATAATCATGCTTAAACCTAATGTTTTCATGAAGATTTATGCCAATAGAATAATTTGAAAAGTTATATTAGCAGCAGCCACTGCTCCAGAAGCCCATTCAATTTCTTCCCAGGCCAATGTCCCCGTTGATCCTGACTCTGATCGTATTAAGGCTACATTGGTAGTAGATGTGACATTGGCGGTATGAAAACTTCTGGAAATTCTAATGTTAGTTGTGTAGGCTGATGTACCACTGCTGTTTTGGAAAGGAGAGGTTACATGAATTGAAGAATTTGCTACCGTTACTGCTGTAATTGCCGCATTAGTTGTCGTATCACCAGAGGCTATTGCTGTATCTCCCCGCTGCACTATCACACTATCGGAGATATTTATTGTATAAAGTTTGTGTGTATAAGTAGTTGATCCTGGAATACCTACCAAATAAAGTGCAACATTTGTGGTAGTCGTTAAAGAATGACGAGGAAAATGACTCGCATTTGTAAATGTAACGTTTGTGTTAAAACTACAATAAGTCAGAGTATTGGCCATCGTCACAGCCGTTACCGTAACATTTGTGGTTCCTGATGCGGTTTGAGTAGGCGAATAAAGTGCTGTGGTGCAGTTATCATATGTAACTACCTGCCATGCCACCGTTGGCAATATATCTATATCAGAGGCTACTCGGACAAGAGCTAAATTTGTTGTGGTGGTAATGGCCGCATTTGCCTGTATAGCATCAGCGCCATCTTCAGACGCATTCCATCGCGTTGTCACGATTGGCCAAGAAGTTGCCACTGTTATTGCTGGAGATAAAGTAACATTTGTTGTTCCTGATACCCCTGATAATGCTGTGCTCCCTCTCTGGACCGTAACACCTGATGTAAATTCACTCACATACCATATTATCGTCATGGCGGGAGCGCCAGTTGATGCCCCACGGGTAAATGTTATCGTAGTGGTATTTGTC
>Ga0315295_10000122_pt1 | contig 65334 bp, 60 predicted proteins | sample YL17G14_0_MG_FD_204453 | JGI IMG/M metagenome (GOLD analysis project Ga0315295, IMG submission 204453) | Sediment microbial communities from Yellowstone Lake, YNP, Wyoming, USA - YL17G14_0 | ecosystem: Environmental > Aquatic > Freshwater > Lake > Sediment | place: USA: Wyoming | collected... | reverse complement strand
AGTGTCGTGAATATGCTGTCCATGCTGTCATCTATGGGCAGCACGAAGCAGGCGGACAGCTGCTGGAGCTCCCGGCCCGCGTTCATCAGCGTTGGCGAATTGGGCAGGAACTCGAAGTGCGTCATGATGTCGTAGAACTCTTTGGCCCTGGCCACGATGTCGGCCCGCTTGTTGTAGATCTTCTCGGCCTGGGCTATGTTCATGGCCACGCGCGTGAAAAGTTCCTTGGGGCCCTCCGCCACCTTTCCCATCTCGTCCTTCCTCAGGTACCGCTTCTCGAGCACCTTCAAGGAGTTCTCGGTAAGTTGGAGCTCTTCGGTGGCCAGGACGATCTCGTGCTCCGAGGCCTTTGACTTTCCCTCGGACCTGTGTTTGTTCCCTTGGTTCAATCGGACCCCTCCTTTTAATCAATGCATTTATTCTCTTTTCGATATCTTCTTATATCGGTGCGTGGTGCGCGGGCGATGTCCCTGCCTGGGTTGTCTCCCATGACGAGAACATCGTGACCCCGCACGACCCCTCTCATTCGCCCCGTCGGTGGCCCCTCTGTTCTTCCTTATCTTCACGTTTCCTACCGCGGAGCGAATGTGGGGTAGGTCCTATGAAGTTCAAATAGGTTTTTGAAATCAAATCTGTTATCAAATAAATTATTACAAATGAAACTTGCAGTTTCAATTATTAGCTTATCTGAATCCAATTGAATCCAATGGGTTGGTCAACCGTCGTGGGACTAGGCGATCGCCGTTCAAAGTGAAATATCTGAAATGAACGTGAAAGATGAAAGGGACGGGATGTTTAGAAAATAGAAAGTCTAAAAGGGAACGAAACGAATTTCAAGAAAAATGAGCGGTCCTGTTCATTCAACGAGCTTGATCGCTTCCTCAGGGCACTCGGAAACGCAGGTCTCGCACTCTGCGCATTCCTCGGGCCTGATGACCTTGGACTTGTCGTTCTCCAGCTCGAAGACCTCGCTCGGACATACCTCCGCGCAGTTGCCACAGCCTGAACACTTCGCCTCGTCAACCTTCGGATGCATTTGAGACCTCCCTCATGTCATATAGGGACGAGCATAGTATCAATACCTCGATTTAAATATATTTTGTTTTGAGAAATCACTGGTCGCAGAGGAACGCGAATTAAACGAGAACCCCCCACAAAGCTTTTAATGTGTAAATATCAATCTCCGTTCCGTCCGAGGTGCCTGTTTGGCCGAAGAGAAGGTCCCACCGACATCAAAGGAGATAAACAAGGCGCTTAGATCCTATGCCGCCGCCAACAAGAAGAGCGTCAGCATTGACCGCATCAAGAACAACAATCACATCGCGGTGGGCCTCGACAAGCCGGTCAAGGTGACCATCGAGCGGGGCCCGGCCGGCGACTTCTTGGGGGCCCTGAACGCGGGAGCTAACGTCATCCTGAACGGCAATGCGGGCCGCTACGTCGGGAGCACCATGAGCTCCGGCGAGGTCCGCGTGAACGGCGATGTGGGCGAGGGGCTGGGCGTCTATCTTTCCGGCGGCCTCGTGATCGTGAAGGGGGACTGCAGTGGCTCGGTCGGCAGCCGCATGAAGGGCGGCGTCATCATCGTCGACGGGAACGTCAAGGGCGATGTGGGCGACTCCATGGTGGACGGCGAGATCTACGTCACGGGCGATGTGGACGGCACCATCGGGGGCGACCTCCGGGGTGGCAGGATATTCATAGCCGGCAAGATGCCGGAGCTCCACGACAACGTGAAGGTCAAGCCGGTCGGGGCCAGGGAGCTCGAGGCCATCAAGGACTATCACTCCAGGTTCAGGTTCCGGAAGTTCCAGACGCCAGAGGCGCTTAATGATTTCAGGCTCATCGAGAGGTCATAGAGGGAGACGACGAGAATGGAGGAGAAGGAGGAGCTGCTGAAGAGGCTCGAGGGAAGCCTCAAGGACGGCAGGCCTGTCGGGAGGCCCGGCCACACGAGGCACCGGATGGTCGACTTCGACGACCTCGTGGTGGTCCCTTCGAGGGCCATGGCCCAGGGCTCCAAGGAGATCGGCACTGAGGTCTCCATCGGGATAGATCGTTACACACAGCACCCGATCCATCTCGAGGTCCCGATCTACATCGCTGACATGAGCTATGGCGAGCTGGGGCGGACCGCTAAGGCGGGCCTTGCCCTGGGCAGCGCCCTTGCAGGCTCCATGGTGCTGTGCGGCCACGGGGTCCTCCTGCCGGAGGAGAAGGAGGTCACGGACGAGAACGGCGGGCGGCTCGTCGCGAAGTGGTCCAAGGGGCGCTTCGGCGACGACATGGCCAACCTGTCCTTCGGCCACGGCGTCTGCATCGACATGTCCATGGACCCAGGTATACTGGTACCTCCGGAGATATCCACGAAGGAGGTCGCCGATGTGTACGGCATCCCGAGGGGCGCTTTAGCGGACACGCCGATCTCGCATCTGGACCTCCAGGGCGAGGACGACCTCAAGCTGCATGTCGACCTTCTGAGGGAGGCCCTGGACTACAAGGTCCCGGTGATGGTGAAGTTCTCCGGCGGCGAAGTGTACGAGAAGGTCCGCGCGGCCATAGAGGCCGGGGCCGAGGCCGTGGTCCTCGAGGGCATGCAGGCCTGGAGGGCCAGGAGCGACGACGTCCATGCGGAGCATGCGGGCGAGCCTTTGCTCGGGATGTTGCCGCCGGCGGTGAGGGCCTTCGTGGACACGAAGGCCAAGGCCAAGGGCGTCAAACTACTTGTTCAGGGTGGCATCAATGGCGGCGCGGACGTCTTCAAGGCACTGGCCATGGGCGCCGATGCCGTCGGGCTCGATTGCGCGGCCCTGGTGGGCGTCGGCTGCAGGATGACCGGCGTCTGCAACACGAACAAGTGCCCGCAGGGGGTAGCCACCGTGGACCCCAGGCTCGAGTCCAAGGTCAGCGTCAAGGAGTCCGGAGAGCATCTTTACAACCTCATTACGGCCTTCACGGACGAGATCGTCCATCTAGCCGGGTATGCTGGCCTCGCGCACATCTCCGCGGCCACCATGAAGAACCTAAGGGCCCTGACCTACGATGCCGCGGCGATAACGGGCGTCAGGCTCGTCGGCTACGACCGGTTGCTACCACACTGGGTGCACTGAGCCGATTTTTAGTGTTTCCGTCGGAAGGCGACAGAAGGTTTTACATATTTTCTTGTCAATAATTTATTGGCAAGAAAGAACGAAGCCCGAAATCGCGTCCCCGTTAATCCCTTTAATCCTCGACGGTAACCGACCGCCAGCCTGTGGCGCTCATGTGGGCTTGGCCCTTGTCATCGAACCAGATCTTGCCCACCAGCCGTATCGTGTCCCCATCCTTGAACGGTATCTGGGACGAATATCCATTGACCTTGCAGAGGGCCTTGAACTGGCCATCGGACAGACTGAAGTTCAGGTCCCCCCACGAGCTCTTAAGGTCCTTGACAGTGCCGTGGATGGAGACCGTTATATTATCGAATAGCTGCCTGTTTCCTGCCATGACGCCGAGCGACACCTCGTTGGCCTCGGGCGGCGCCTCGATCCTGAATCCTGACAGGGCCGTGACCTCGACCTCGGGTCTGTCCTTGTAATTGGTGACGTCGCCCTGGACGACGGCCCGGGCACCGGACCTGAGGACGGCCTTCACAGCATCGGGAAGGTCGAACTTCACGAACACCTTGACGGAATCCCCAGTGCTCACATCGACAAGGTCGAGTGTCGTCGATCTGTTACCTATGTATGGATGGCCTATGACCCCCTCCGTCCTGACAAGGGTCCCCTCGTCGCTGAGCTTGATGTCCCCGGGGGCCATATCAACCGGCCTTATGCTCGCGGCATAGAAGAACAGCACCGAGATGCCGAGCATCGCGACTATCAATGCAACCAATGCCTTTTGAGTTCTTTCCATGGGGACCGACTGGCCATTGGGTTCGGGGCAGAAAAGGGTTGCGGAACATGTCATTGCTAGGAACCAATAAATAACGGCACTCCCCTATTTTGAACATGCCTCAACCGAACCCCTCTAACAACAATGAGCTGAAGGCGCTGGGCCGGAAGAAGATCATAGAGCTGGCAAAGGAAGCGGCGCGGGAGGCCGGCTCGCGGATGGTCCCCGAGGATGACCAGGACGTCAAGGTCCTGGTCGGCAACAGGGACATCAAGGTCATCCTGGCGAAGGGCTTCCGGGCCTACACCGACGGCGGCGCCCGGGTCATCACATCCCTTACGCTCCAGGTGAGCTACCAGGACGCCTCGCCATGCATCTCCTGGGAGGGCGACGACCTCATGACTGAAGCGGACAAGAAGGTCCTAGACCTCGTGCTGGGCTCCATGCCATTGAACTATGAATACCGCGATATCACAATCACCGACGATCCGGCCCAGGACAAGGACAGGTACCTCGTGTCCCTCGAAGGGACGTACGCCATGGGGAGGCACTCGGTCAATAAGAAGACCGGCGAATGGACCTACGTGACACACAAGCATTACGCCAGGGATTATGATTCAGAAGCGACGGAATATGTAGAACTGAAGGATTGAAATTTTATCCCTAGGCCTCGACGCTCTCCTCTTCTTTCTCCCGCTCCTCGATCTTCTGGAGGCAGAGCTTCCGGTCCATGACCGTTTCCTTATCCTTCGGGGACAGTTCGAGCGCCTTGTCATAGCAAGTCAGGGCCTCGTCGAGCCTCCCGACGATCTCCAGCACCTTGCCTTTGTTGTGCCAGACCTCGGCGTTCTCCTTCTCGACCTTCAGGGCCTGGTCGAAGCAGTACTCGGCCTCGCGGTACCGCCTCAGGGCAACACAGGTCACGCCGCGGTTGTTCCAGGCCTTGGCGTACCTCCTGTCCATGGAGACCGCGATGTCGTACGCCCTCAGGGCCTTCTTGTGATCCTTGAGCGCCGCCAGAGCCGTGGCCTTGTTGAACCACGTGTGCGGGTCGTCGGGCGATAGCACAGTGGCCCGTTCGTAGCACCTGAGCGCCTGGTCCGTCTTGTCGATGGCCATGAGGGACGAGCCGAGGTTGCTCCAGATGACCTCGTCCTTGTTGTCCAGCTTCAGGGCCTCCAGGAAGGCCTTCACGGCACCCATGTGGTCCCCGCTCTCGAAATATGCGACACCCTTGTCGCACCAGGCACCGGCATTTTTTGGGTCCGTCTCGGTGGCCCTCTCGTAGGACCTCAAGGCGTCCTTGTGGAAGTCCAGGTCATGCAGGGCCGATGCGTTGGCATAGTGCGCCCGGGCGAACCTCCGGTCGAGCCTGAGGGCCTTGTCGAAGTCCTTCAGGGCCTCGCCGTGCTCGCCTACCTGGACCTCGCCCTCGCCCTTGCCGTCCCAGGCCTCCTTCAACAGGTCGTTCTTCCCAAGGACCTCGGCGAAGGTCTCCACGGCCTCGTCACCCCGTTCGAGTTCGACGAGGGTCAGGCCGCGGCGCACCCAGGCGTCCTCGAGGGACGGGTCCGCCTCGATGGCCCTGTCGAAGGATTCGATGGCTTCCTCGATCTCGCCCAGGTCCCTTTGCGTCATGCCCCTGGCGTGCCATGCCGGGGCGTACTTGTCGTCGATGTTGATGGCCTTGTCGTAGCACCACATGGCCCGTTTCCTGTTCCCCTTCTTGAACTCAAGGAGGCCCATCTGGTACCATCCTTCCTTGTTCTTATTGTCGAGGACGATGGCCTTCTTGTAACATTTGATCGCGTCGTCGACGCGATCGATGACGGACAGCGCGTATCCCTTGCTGTTCCAGGCGACCTTGCTCTTGGGGTCTATCTCGAGGACCCGGTTGAAGCATTTGATGGCCGTCTTGGGCCTGCGCCGGTTGGCATAGGCGAGGCCCTTATTTATCCACGCGTCCACGAATCTCGCGTCGAGGCGCAGCGCCTGGTTCAATGCCTTGATGGCATCCTCGTACTCGGCCCTAGCGTTGTGCACCTCTCCCAGGTTGTTCCAGGCCTCCTTGAACCGCTGGTCCGACTTGAGCGCCATGTTGAACGAGTTCAGGGCCTCGTCCCACTGCTTCTCCATCTTGTGGATCATGCCCTTGGCGTTCCAGGCGGTCGGGTTGACCTCGTTGAGCTTGAGCGCCTTGTCGATGGACTCGAGGGCCTCGGCCATGCGGCCGAGGTTGTATAGCGCGAGCCCGCGGAAGTTCCAGACGTCCATGTCCACCTCCGCCTCGGGCTTGCTCTGTATGACCCTCTCGAAGGCCGCCAGGGCCTCCTCGTACTTCCCGCCCTCGTAGAGCGCGATGCCCTTGTCGCGCCAGGCCTCGAGCATGCCGGGCTCGATGGCTATGGCCTTGTCGAAGGACTGCATGGCCTCGTCGTACCTCTTGAGCTTGCGCAGGGCGCGGCCCTTGTTGTACCACGCAAGTGCGTCGTCGGGCCTCTCCTTCAGGGCCTTCTCGAGCAGCTCCAGGGCCTCCTCGATCCTTCCGAGCCTATCGAGGACGTCGATCTTCCTCGTCCAAGCGTCCCTGAAGTTCGGTGATGCCTCGAGGGCCCTGTCGTAACATCTCAGGGCCTCCTCGTCGTCCTTCAGTTTCTCCTCGACGAGGCCGGCCATGTACCAGGCCTTGAAATGCTTCTCGTTGGCGCGCGTGGCCTGCATGTAGGACGCCAGGGCGTCCTGCAATTTCTCGAGCTCCTCGAGGGCCAGGCCCCTCAGGAAGCGGAGCTCCGCGTCCTTGGGCCTCACCTTGATGAGCCTGTTGTAGCAGCGGACGGCGTCGTCGAACTTCTTGAGCGCCGTGTAGGACTCGGCCTTGAACCTCCAGGCCTCCTCGTCCTTGGGGACGATCCTGAGCAGGTCGTTCCAGGCCCTGATGGACTCGGCATGCTTGGCCAATTGCTTGAGGGCCTTGGCCTTGTTCCTCGTCGCCATCTCGTTCTCCCTGGCGATGGCCAGGGACCTGTCGTAGGAAGCGACGGCCTTCTCCCATTCCTCGAGGTTGTAGTGGGCGTGGCCCTTGCTGGACCAGACCGGCGCCTCCTTGGCGATGTCCGGGTCGTTCACGACGCGCTCGTAGACCTCGACGGCCTCGCGGCTCCTGCCAAGGTTCAGGAGGCTGTCGGCCACGTACCTCCAGGCCATGGAGTTCCTGTCGTTGATGCGCGTGACATGCTGGAAACCCTCGAGGGCCTGCTCGTAGCGGCCCTCCTCGAAGTGGATGCCGGCCAGCTCGTACCAGGCCCTCTCGAAGGTGGAGACCAGGCCGACGGCCCGTTCCAGCGATTCCAGTGCCTCGGACTTCCTCCCGAGCTTCTTTAGCACGAGGCCCTTCTTGAACCAGGCCTTCTCGTCGGCCGGGTTCTTCTGCAGGGCCCGCTCGAAGCACTTCAGGGCCTCCTCCAGGCGGCCCGCGTTTATGAGCGCCTCCTCCTTGTGGTCCCAGGCCTCGTCGTTCTCGGGGTTGATCTCCGTGACCCTGTCGTAGGCCCCGATGGCCTCCTCGTAGCGGCCCAGGGCCTCGAGGCTCAGGGCCTTCTTGAACCAGCCCTGCTCGTGGTCCGTCTTCAGCTGCAGCAGCCTGTCGAAGGCCGGCACGGCCTGCGCGTGCCTCTTGAGCTCGGAGAGGATGATGCCCTTCTTGAACCAGAACTCCCAGTCGTTGGGGTCCAGTGACAGCGCCTTGTCGAAGGCCTCCAGGGCCTCCTCCTTGTGGCCCAGCTTCTCGTGCGCCAATGCCTTCAGGCGCCAGCCGTCGACGAGCCTCGGGTTGAACTCCACGGCCTTGGCCAGCGCGCCGATGGCCTCGGTGAACTTCTCGAGGTCAAAGAGCACATGGCCCTTATCGGCGTAGGCCTGGGCGTCGTTGGGGTTCTTGCCGATGATCCAATCAAGGGATTTTAAGGCCTCCTGGTACCTTCCCAGTTCCATCTGGGCCTCGGCCCTTCCGCGGTACGAATCGACGGTGGGCTCGAGCCCGATGAGCCTGTCGAACACCTCCAGGGCCTCGTCGTAGTTGCCCATGTCGAGGAGGATGCCGCCGCGCCGGGACAGCCCCTGGACGTTGTTGGGCTCATGGTCGAGTAGCTGGGTATAGGCCCTGAGGGCCTCCTCGAACCTTCCCAGTTCGAAGAACAGGTCGGCCTGGTACCTCCAAGCCTCGACGAGGGCCGGGTTTATGCGCGTGGCCTTGGCGAAGCAGTCCGCGGCCTCGGCGTTCCTCTGGAGCTTCCGGAGGACCTCGCCCTTCTTGAACCACGCCTCGGAATCGTTCGGGTTCTTGCGGATGGCGTTGTCGTAGACCTCCAGAGCCTCCTCGAGCCTTCCGGCGAGGACCAGCGCCTCCTCCTTCTTCTTCCATGCCACCGTGTTGTCCGGGTTGAGCTTCGTGACCTTCTCGTAGGCCTCGAGGGCCTCCTGGTACATCCCGAGGGCCTCAAGCAGTTCGGCCTTGTTGAACCAGGCAGTCTCGCTGTCGGGCTTGAATGTAAGGTATTTGTCGAAGGCCTGGAGGGCCTGTTTCCTCGTTGAGTCGTCCTCCTTGACCTTGCGCAGCGCAAGCCCCTTGTTCAGCCAGGCCTCGGGAAGTTTCGGGTCGATCCCTAGCGCCCGTTCGTAGGCCTTGACGGCATCCGCGAACTTGCCCTTCTTGAACAGGATGTTGCCCTTGGCGTTCCAGCCGTGCTCGTCGCCGGGCTTCATCTGCAGGCCCTTTTCCAGGGCCTCCAGCGCCGGGTCGTACCTCTCCAGCCCGTAGAGCGCGATGCCCTTGCCGATGTAGACATCGGCGTCCGCCTTGCCCTTGGTGATGGCCTTCTCGAAGGACTCCGCGGCGTCGATGAACTTCTCCCTTCTCAGGAAGAGCTTGCCCCTCGGGCCCCAGATGTCCGCGTTGTTCGGGTCCAGCACGGCGACCCTGTTGAAGCAGTTGAGCGCGATGGTCTCGTTGTTGGCCTCGTAGGCCAGCATGCCGAGCGCGAGCCAGGCCTTGACATTGGAATTGTCGATGCCGACGGCGTTGTCGTAGGCCTTCATGGCCTCGTCCTTGCGGCCGATCTTCCTCAGCGCCTCGGCCTTGAGGAACCAGGCGTCGCCGTTGGAGTTGTCCAGTTCTAGGCTCTTCGACAGGGCCTCGATGGCCTCGGCGGGCCTGTCGATGTTGAAGAGCCCGACGCCCTTCTTGAACCAGGCGGCCTCGTCGTTGGGATTGAACTCTAGGGCGCGCTCGAAGTGCGTCACGGCCTCGCGGTACCTGCCGGCTTCGTGCAAGAGGTTGGCCTTGTTGTACCAGGCCTCGGGCCGCTTCGGGTTTATCTTGATGGCCTTGTCGTAGGCCGCCAACGCCTCGTCGATCCTGCCCAGCTTCTTGAGCGCCACGCCCTTGTTTATGCACACCTCGTCGTCGTTGGGGTTCAGGGCCAGCACTTTGTCATAGGCCTGTATGGCGTTCTCGTACTGCTCCAGGTAGTGGTAGGCCACGCCCAGGTTGTTCCAGGCCTTCTCATAGTCGGCCTTGATGGCCACGGCCTCCTTGAAGCATTTCAGGGCCTCGATGTGTTTCTCGAGGTGCGTCAGGGCCACGCCCTTGTTGAACCAAGCCTTCTCGTTGGCAGGGTTCAGTTCCAGCGCCTTCGAATAGCACTCCACGGCCTCGGAGTGCCTTTCCATGTCGTCGAGGACATTGGCCTTGTTGAACCAGGCCGAGTCGAAGTCCGGCTTGAGCTTCAATGCCTTGTTGTAGTAGTCCAGGGCCTTCTCGTGCTCGCCCCAGGAATAGGCGACGTTTCCGAGCCTCAGGTAGGTCTCCGGGTTCCCGACGAGTGTCCCGGTGGCCTCCTCGACCTCCTTGACCTTGGCCTGGATCATCTCGACGACCTTGCGGTCGCCCTTCTGGATGGAAACACCCTCGGCGCCCTTGTCGACATCGAGGGAGACACCCATCCTCTGCATGACGATGTTCAGCTGGTTGGCCAGGTTCTCCAGCTGGACCGCGGAAAGGGTCTTGACGTTTATGTTCTTGATCTGCCCGATGACATCGCCCGAGCTGACGAACGAAATGTCGTCGCCGTAGGTCGTGGGCCCGACGCCAATGGTCTCACTGCCGCCCTTCACGTCCTTGCGCTTCAGGGCCGTGGAGCCTAGGAGGCCCGGGCCTGCCTTCTTGAGGACGGCATTGCATTTGGGGCAGTTCTTGTCGGTCTGCTTGACCGGGGTCCCACAATTCGGACAGTTGGCCATTTTGTGACCTTCCGATTAAGGATAGGCGAGGCTAGGTCCTCTGGCACATCATCGTCTGATTCGATGATAATACAGTACTATAATATATATGTTAAGGAATTGAAATTAAAAAAGGGAAAACAATTTCAATCAACAATCTCGATGACCAACCGTTCCTTGCCCTCGGGATGGATGATCGCCTCCTCTCCATCCCTGAGATTCAGGAATCTGGCAATCTTTGCAGGTATCCTTATGGCAAGGGAGTTACCTGACTTGACGATGGTGATCTTTTTCGAGATACCCCAGATGCCCTTGGCCTTCGCCCTCTTCTCGATCTCCTTCATCGATGTAGAATCTAGGAATGTCTCCCCGCACTTATCGCATCTCTCCCCATCGAACTCGCCAAGGGCGATTCCGAACATCGATTCCTTGACCTTTGCCTTGTGCAGGCTCCCCTTCTCGCAGATTGGGCATTTCACCATATCCATCACCAACGGACCATCACCGTTATCACATAATAGACATCATCGATGATTTTGAAGACGACCTCGACGTAGGAATAGCTCGCTACAATCCTACCGTCCTGTCTCCTCTTGCTGCCTTTCTCCAGTGCGTACCTGACCTCATTTTCAGTGATTCCTCGTTCGACCATGCGCTGTCTTGCGTGCGCACTGTATCGGATGTCTACCATGTAAAACAAATATTACATCTATTACAATATATATGTTACTGTATGCCGAAAAGGACCCCGAACGTCCCTATTCCTCCTCCAATCCCTTTTTCGCTGCAATCCTCTTTTCCCAGTCCTTCCCGATGTCATCGATGGTCATGACCCTGCGCTTCGGGGGTTCCTCGCATCTTTGCGGGAGCAAGCCCATCATACGCTTGGCCCATTTCGTGAAGAACATCATCCTGATGACGACGATATCCACGAGGAGGAAATAGCCGAAGATGCTGAACCAGACCAGGTATGTCGCGGTCCCCGAGGTCTTGTAAAGGACGGTGACATAGTATACGCTCACAGCGGCGAAGACCAGGCCCAATAGAACCCCGACGATGACGCAGGCCTTTCCAGACCCGATCTCCTTGGATCTGTAGCACCTGACGCCAAGTCGGATGCCCACCATCGGGATGACCATCGCAAGGATGAGGCCTAAATAGACGAGCCACCACATCGTAGGTCCATGGGAAGCCCCTAAGAAAAGCATTGCGGCCCGTCAATATCTAGTGTAGCTCGGCCCGGGCTTCACAAGCGTGTGGACGAAGTTCTTACAGGCCAGGCAATCGCCCTCGCACTTCACCTTCGTGCTGAACTTCGATATCTCCTCGAGCGGGAACTCATCGGGGTACTCCTCGACATATGCCCGCGAGTAGAGCCTCTGGCCCTTTACAAGATGGTACTTCAGGGCCTCGATCAGGATCTCCTTCACGAGAGCGTTCCTGGTATCCTCGTCCCTGTTCCTCTCGAGCCTCGCGAGGAGCTCATCAACGGTCTGGAGCTCCATGGACAGCTGGAGCCGGCACTCCCTGCGGACCTCGAGGCCGGTCCCCTTCTGTGCCACATACTCGCAATATTCCCTGGCGTTCATGATCCTCGATTCGATCTCGCAGATCCTCCGATAGGGATGACCCGAGGACCTGCCGAGGACCAGGGCCTTCGTCGATAGCCCGGCCTCGCCCTCATCCACCGATGCCGGACCGGCCTGGACCACTTCGACGGGTTGTGCTGGTGCTGACGATACAGGTTCGACCTTGGGCGCCGAGGCCTCGGGCCCTTCCGGCTCCTTGGTCACCTCTTCAACGGTCGCCTTTTCCTCTTCCGCCGGTCCCAGTCCTGAGGACTCCTCGACATCGAGGAGTTCGTTATCATCCATCATGGACCTGAGTTCCATGGGCGTTATAAGTCGGCCCTCGTTCTCGGCCGCGGCCGCGTACATCTCCCAGTCCTTCCCTTCGCCAAGGTGAAGGATCCTCCCAGGTCCGCCGAGGATGGGCATCCCGAACTCGACGACCCTCCAGCTCTTGGTCTTGATGTAGATCTCGTTGAGGTTGTTCAGGAGCTTCAGGTCCGCCCTGAAGACCTCCGGGTCGTAGCCCTCGGTCCTGTCGGCGGCCGGGAGCCTGACGGCCTCGTCTATCTTAATCTCCCTTCGAAGGACCTGGCGGACCCTGGCCTCCCATGGTGGAGGTGGTGATTGCACTTTGGTCTCGGACATATGTACGAAAAAAGTAATTCGCTAATGGATTTATAATGGTTGCCTCGGATTTATGGGGAATAACCTATAGAAAAAGGTCTCAGGCATCGGAATACTTATCAAGAATATTGGTTATCACCTATCAGAACGTCCCAAACGATTGCCGTAGAGCGATTATGGCTGTGAGGATGGTCGAAGATATTCCAAATATCTAGAAATGAAATGGTGAATGTCATGGAGAGAGAAGAATTCCTCAGACGTTTGACCGTTCTCGATACTAAATGTACTGCTCTTCTTACATTATCTGGTGTTGTACTGGCATTGAATATGTTGGCAGTGACATTAGGTAAAATGGATACTATGAAGAAAATTTTTAGTATTTTTATTTCGTTGCTCTTCCTTATCTCGAGCTTCTTGGCTCTCTCGGTCATTTGGGTAGATTGGAAGGCGACGGATGTAACCTTAAAGAACCGGACAAAGGCCTATAAACTGGCGGTCATAATCGATGCAATTGGACTTGTTTGTATGGCTGGTTTGGTCATAATCATCCAACTCTAAGGCCCTTATTTAGTGGCTATTCTTTGTTTGACCTGATACGGGCAAACTACGCATTGGTCATGGTCGGAGAATGGGCCGCATGGAGAAACGGTATCCCGGACGGACCGTGAACGTTCCATGGCACAAGGCGATCCGGGGTCTCATTCCTTCTTCTTGTGCTTCTTCTTGAGGTCCTTCTCCTTGAAGTAGAGCTCCTCTTCCATAAGGTCGTCCATGAGGTCGTTGAAGGTCCATTCCTTGTTCTTCTCCGTGGGCGTGCAAAATATCGGCCTTTTGAGGCCCTTGACCTTGGGGAACTGGTCCATGGCCTTGTCTATTTCCTCGTCGGTAAAGTCCACGAACATGAGGACCTTCATTTCACGTTTCTCGAAAAGACCTGTGAACTTGTTGCTAATGATGTCCTCGACGGTCTCATCCTCGTGCCCCTCGGCGTTTATTACGTCGATGTCGAAGCCCATGGCCTGCTTCAGGCCCTCGATGAGCAACTTGGCCTTCTCTTCACCGTAGCCGTAAAGGAGTATGTGCTTGTCCGCCATGCGTTCCACCTCTGGCCCTTCCGGATATCCCCAATATCTGGATTTAACCTTTCGCATGGATATATTTAAAACCACCATTGCCAATGTGACAGCCCGAGGTGGGGAAATGGCAAGCAAGACCATCAAACAGACAGTGGAGATCAAGGCAGACCCGAAGGAGGTCTACGATGCGTTCATGGACCCCAAGAAGCACGCCAAGTTCACGGGTGCCAAGGCCAAGATAAGCGACAAGGTCGGCGGGAAGTTCTCGGTCTTCGACGGCTATGCTGAGGGCGAGAACCTGGAGATCGAGCCTGGGAAGAAGATCGTCCAGACCTGGAGGGCCAGCGACTGGCCCGAGGGTCACTTGTCGAAGATAACGATCAAGCTCACGAAGATGGGCAAGGGGACCAAGCTGACATTCACGCACACCGGTGTCCCGGAGGATTTCTTCGAGGACATTAAGCAGGGCTGGGTCGAGTACTACTGGGAACCGATAAGGCAGCTCCTCGAGAAATAGAAATTGTAAAAGTGCTCCCGCCGGGATTTGAACCCGAGTCCGTAGCTCGAGAGGCTACAGTGCTTGACCGGACTACACTACGGGAGCGTTTACGGCCCACCGGTCACGGGCGAATATAGGTGTAGGGTGCCACCATATAAAAAGATTACCCATTAACACACTCTGAAGTGCAGCCCACGGCCTAACGAGACACATTGAACAGAAAGGTATTTTCGCGACCCGTCCAATCATCCATAGTGTTCCAGCCCTTGCTAGACCTGAACGAATGGCTCCGCGGCTATTGTGAGAAGAACCACATTCAGCTCGTGGACGCTTACCCGGCCCTGGCAGACCACGAGGGGCTTCTCGATGGCAAGTACGATTCCGGCGACGGGGTCCATCTGAACGGCGAGGGCTACAAGGCCTTTGGTAAGTTCGTTGCATCGGAATTAAAGGAGGTTCTGAGGCCCGGGACCGTCGTCGCTTGCCTGGGCGACAGCCTCACAGAAGGTTATCCCGGCCATTTCGTCGGCCAGGAGGAGTTCGCCCAATGGAAGCCGTATCCCTTCTATCTCGAGAGAGAGGGTCTCACAATAATCAACTTCGGTCGGTCCGGGGACACGACCTTCGAGCTCATCCGACGTTTCCATTCCCAGGTTCGGGTCCACAAGCCCCCGCCGGACATATGCATCGTCCACGGCGGGGCCAACGACCTGTTCTGTGACTTCCCGATGGAGCAGGTAGGAGGGAACCTCGTGGACATCTACAAGGCCTGCAAGCGGCACAAGATGACCCCCATCGCGGTTACACTCCTTCCAGTTATGATACGCTGAGGCGCTCATGTCAGATGAGGTCGTCCTCGGAGGGTTCCTTCTCCCTCCCTTTTTTCTTGCGCTTGCGCTGCAGCCTCTCCCCCAGCATGCTGAACGGGTCCTTCTTGAACGCCTCAAGGTAGGTCAGTAGGCCCTCGCCCCAGCTTAATATTGGGACCCGGAGGTGCTTCGTGAACTCTGGCGCTGGCTGGTAGAACCCCCTCTTTGCCATGAGGAAGGTCAGGCCGTAGTAGTCCTGGATCACGGCGCACTTGATGGTCTTGGCGCCGAGCTCCTTCAGGGCCCAGAATCGGTGATGCCCGTCGAGCACCGCGTAAAGGTCCTTTTTGGGATGCCTCACAACGATAATGGCGCCGACATCCACCTTGTCCTTATAGAGCCTCTTGTAGCGCTCGACGCCTTCCTCAGAGACCTTCCGGTCGGCGACTATCTTCTTGACCGGGATGCGGACGGCGTACTTGTCCGGGTTCAGGAATATCGGGAATGGCGCCATGACTATTCTCCGTGGCCAGGGTATATCATCCACGGCCTTGAAATTCTTTTCTCGGGAAAGACTTATGTCATCGGAAGCCAATCTGGCCGACCGTGACCACGTACTACATCATAGATTCGAACTTCTTCATAAACCTGCACGAGGTCTACTCTGAGCCCGTGCTCCCGGACGTGGCCCAGTCCATCCGCGGCATCGACGGCGTACCTTACGTGACGGACCTGGTCATCGACGAGATAAGGACCCTGAGGTACGACCGCGGCCACGCGGTCATCGACGATGTCAAAAAGGTCTTCAAGGTCGAGCATGTCCAGCCGGCAGATGTGGAGGCCCTCGAGGCCCGCATCGGCAAGGAGCGGTCGCCACAGAGGACGGACCTATCCCTGATGGTCCTGGCGGACAGGCTAGGACGCTCCGGCACGGCCCTCCTCGTGAGCGACGATTTCAAGATACACACGACCCAGGAGCAGTACAACCTGGCCTTCAAGATGCTTTCACCGGCGGCCTTCTTCCTGGAGCTCTCGAACAAGGTCCCCGATGGGCCCAACCGCCAGACCTACAGGAGGCTATACCGCCATGTCCGGCGGAAGGAGATGGAGTATATGCTCTCCCGCCGGGACACCTACAACATCGAGCCGAAGATCTCTTGGCTCGTGGACAACCTGCTCGGCGCAGGCTCGGACGCCCGCTCGACGGACCAGTCGCGCATAGTCTCCGTCGGGGGCAACGAGGAGGTGGACCTGGCCCCGGTCTACAGGTACGTTGATGGCGAGAAGGTCCGCGGGTCCAAGCTGGCCCCGTTCCAGCGCATACTCCCGTTCCTCGAGTTCCTGAAGGAGACAAAGGGGGCCGATGAGGAGGTGCGCATCCTCGTCGAGAACGGTGAGCTCAAGGACGCGCTCCAGGTGGTACACACGGCCACGGCCCGCCTCCGAAGGAACCTGCAGGAGGCCTCCTTAAAGGTCGAAGAGAACGATGGGTTGAAGCTCAGGCAGGTCTACGCGCACTACCTGGCCCATTACAACTTCATGCAAGGCTTCCTGAGCCTTAGCGTGGGCCAGATCCTGCTCGCCGAGGAGTGTCTCGACGAGGCCGGCTTCTGCGCCCTCATCACGCGCGACAACGAAGATATTGTCAAGGCCAGCTACATCAAGGCCCTCATCTACTTCAGCATGGACGACTACGCCGAGGCAAGGGAGCAGTTCGGGACCACCGAGCGGCTGGCCAGGACGCTCGGGATCCACGAGCTGGAGTTCCGGGCCACCTTCGGCAAGAGCATAACGGCCTTCCTGAGCGGCAGGAAGGACCTGGCCGCGGACGCCATGGGCGACGTCCACCGGATGGTCGAGGAGATGGGCATGGACGGTACGATGGCCCTGATGAACTTCGCGGACCATCTGTTCCACTTCGGAAGGGCCGAGGTGGCCCTGGCGGTCTATAATGATGCATTGGAATCGGCCCTGGAATGGGGCCAGACCGGCGAGCTCCAGAGGATCAAGGATGCCGTGGAGGAATGCCATGTCGCCTTGAACGACGCCGGTGTCGCGACGGACATCGGTCTCGAGGAGCTGATAGACAAGGCCAACGACATGGCAACGAGCTGCCGCGACGCCTACTTCAAGGAGGTCCAGCAGATCGCGATGAAGGAGGCCGAGGAGATGAGGTCGCTGGAGGTCCAGGTACCGGACTGGACCTCTGGAAAGGACCTGCCGACGATATACAAGGGCTGGATGGAGGTCATACGGTTCGTGCCCGTCCGGGAGCCCTCCACCGGAAGCGATGACGCGGAGGTCATGCATACCCTCGTCCTCGGGCATGTGCACAATGTCGGGACCATGGGCATATATCTCAAGGGCTCGGAGGAGCATTCCAGCGTGGAGCGGTTCAATGTGCGGCTCAAGGACGATGGTCAGTTCAAGGTCCTGGACGCCCCGGCGAACTACAGGAAGCGCTATGGGGTCCGCGGCGTCATCGGACCCAAGGACCCGGCCAATGTCGAGATCCGCCGCCAGATGGCCGTCCCGGTGGCCGGGAAGGAAGGCCTGAAGGACGGTCTGTTCTCTAAAAAATGATAGACCTAGGAACAGAAGGAATTAAATTTTAAAGGGCCCGGACCTTGGCCCGGGCCAGACATGCGCCACCGCCCCATCACGAGAACTTGATGATCGGGGCTCCCATCGGGAACACGGTCCTCTTCGCCATCTGGTTGATGAGCACCGCGAAGGACCCGTAGAAGCTGAAGACGGCCACGCACAAAAGCATCGCGCCCGTGTAATTGGCATCGAAGGTGTACCACTCCTTCGCCACGAGCAGGCCCACGGCGAGGTCGATGAAGACCATTATGATGAACAGGATCTTATTGGTCCCCAGGGCGGCCACGGTGCAGTAGAGGCCGAACACGAGATATCCTATGAATGCGAAGGTCAGTTGCGTCGGGTCCACGGGCACGCCTCCCCAGAATATGATCATCCAAGTGGCCGAGAGGCCGTACCAGAGCAGGGAGAAGCCGGTGAAGACCGTGGCGCCAAAGACGTTCTTCCTCTGGAAGTCCATTATGCCAGCGATGAGCTGCGCGGTCGCGCCGAGCATGAGCGTCCACGGCAGCATCAGGGCCGGCTTGGTGCCCTCGCTGAAGCCCATGTCCGCGGACATCAGGACCACGGCCGCCACCGCAAGCCCAAGGAGGCCCAGCGGCGCCGGCTCGGCCACGGGAGGCTCCGCCGTTGGGGCCGCAGGGGCTGCGGGCTTTTTCACCTTATGCCCCAACTTCTCGACCTTCTTCTCCACAACGGCCTCTTCCCTCTCTTCGTCGATAGGATCGTCCGTCTCATCCTTCGGCATTGGGCACCCTCCAGAACAAGTATTTTGTTGGGGAAGGACCTGGTTCCTATTAAAATATTCGCCCCGTGAAATAATAACGTGGCATTGATATGGCCCGAGCGCGATACCCGGACCGGGAATTCCATGCGCGTGGCCTCGCTGTTCTCCGGCGGGAAGGATTCCAACTATGCCCTCTATTGGGCCCTCAAGCAGGGCTGGGATGTGTCCCATCTGATAACGGTCTATCCCGAGAACATCGAATCATACATGTACCAGACCTCTGGCCTGGAACTGACCGAGCTGGCCGCCAAGGCCACGGGCATACCGCATGTCAAGGTCTGGACCCCCGGCAAGGAGGGCTCCGAGGTCCAGGACCTCGAGGTCATCCTGGGGCGCATCGTCGAGGACGAAGCAGTGGAGGGCCTCGTGTCCGGGGCCATGAGGTCCAACTACCAGAAGGACAGGATCGACCGCATGTGCGCAAAGCTGAACATCAAGGGCATCTCGCCGACATGGCACAAGGACCCGGAGGAGCACCTGAGGACCCTGCTGAAGGAGGCCTTCGACATCGTGTTCGTCGGCGTTTCGGCCGAGGGCCTCGGGCCCACCTGGCTCGGGAGGCACCTTGACGAGAAGGCCATCCAGGACCTGCTGGCGGTGCGGCAGAGGTACGCCATAAACATCGATGGTGAAGGTGGCGAGTTCGAGACCATCGTCCTCGACGCGCCGCATTATAAAATGAGGGTCGTGATGGACGAGTTCGAGCGCTCCTGGCAAAGGGACTGCGGGCGCCTCCTGGTCCACCGGGCCCATCTTGAGAATAAATAGTTAAATTTAAAGTGTGGATATGGATTATCAGTACTGCTCTTTATATTATCAATAAATCATATGGGTTTCCACCGAGGCCGACAGGATGGACGCAGGAAGTCCTAAGCCAACGCAGGGTCAGAGGATCACCCTGACATGGGGCCGTATCAGGACGGCCAGCAGACCCGCCAGGACGCCCAGCGAATGGGAGGCCAAGGGCGACGGCCTCGTCCAGTCCGGCAAGGTCGCCGAGGCCCTGGATTGCTATACGAAGGGGATCACCGAGGACCAGGACAACCTTGAGCTCTGGATGAAGAAGGCCGATGCCTTCCTGGCATTGAAGAGGTACCGGTCGGCCCTGTTCTGCACGGACTCGGCCCTGACCAAGGACGGCTCCCGGCCGGACATCTGGCTCATGCGGGGTCTACTGCTGCACACGGCGGGGGATAACGAGGGCGCCGTGGAGGCGGCCAACTACTCATTGTCGTTGAAGGGCGATGTCCTCGAGGGCTGGGCCCTCAAGGCCGAGAGCCTCATGGACATGAACCGCTTCGAGGATGCCCGCTCCTGCCTGCAGTACGCGGTGGACATCAATGCACAGGGCCCCGAGGTCCAGCTGCTGGGCCCGGAGCTCGACCGGAGGGTCGGGGAGGACAAGCGGTGTCCGATGTGCGGGGCCCAGGTCGAGGCCGCTGGCCTCGGTTGCCAGAAATGCGAGCTGGACGTCCTCATCGAGGATTCTCAGATATGCATCCTAAAGGTCAAGAACTCGGGCAAGGGCGTGACCGAGGCCGAGGAGCTACTCTCGACGGCAAGGTCACTGCGCGAGAAGGGCTTCCAGTCCCAGGCCTTGAAGGCCATCAGGCCCATGTCCGACCTGCTAGGCAAGGACTGGCAGGCTGGCGCATGGGCGCTGCAGATCGTGGACGAGACGGAGGACGTCTCGGAGGCCCTCGAGACCGACCAGCTCGTCGGCACCGTGAGCCTCCGCGAGAAGACCGAGAAGGTCCGCGATGCCATCAAGGCCGGCCAGATGGTCAAGGCCGTGGTGCTCGCGAGGTCGGCCCTGGACCTGGCGAAGAAGATCGCCCAGAAATATTCGTTGCTGCTCCTGAAGGACCCGGAGCGCCGCAAGGCTAAGAAGCCGGCGGCGGGACCGACATGCCCCAGCTGCGGGGATTCCGTCGACCCCGAATGGGTCAAGTGCCCTGTCTGCAAATCCATGCTCAAGGAGGAGCCCACCCCTGCCCCGCCCCCGTCGAAGCCCGCCCAGGTGCCTGTCGCTTCGCCGGGCGAGCTCGAGGTTAGCGACGGCGGGGCACTGTTCTGCCCAACGTGCAAGGAAGAGGTCGAGGACTTCTGGGTCAAGTGCCTGTTCTGCGGGGCCAAGCTCATGGGCCCCAAGGGGGGAGGCTGAGGCCATGGCCGGTATCAAGAGGTTCCTGACGGTACTGCTGGTCCTGATGGCCCTGACCATGGTCCTGCCCCAGGCCTCGGTCGCGAACATCGGCGGTCGGGCCAACCCGCCCATCGTGAAATGCGACCTGAAGAGCCCGTCCTCCTTCGCGCTCGGATCGACCATCTGGATCACGGGCACGGCCACCGATGACACCTGGGTCGCCTACCTGCAGATCATGACCAACACAGTCACGTCCTGGCAGAACATCACGAGCAGCTATGACAATTTCACCAAGAAGTTCTCCTGGCCATGGGACACATCGAAGGAGACCGCCGGGGCTCACAGCGTCTCCATCCAGGCCAGGGACAGCTACGGCCAGTCAGGGATGCCCGTCAACATCGCCATAACCCTCGACGGCGACGACCCGGCCGTGTCCATAAAGCAGCCTTCCGGCACGACCAACATCATGGGCCTCGGGGACACGATCCAGCTATCCGGCGACGCCAGCGACGCGACATCGTCCATCGCAAGCCTGAACATCAGCTTCGACGGCGGTCTGGCCTGGACCGATATAACCTCGTCCTTCAAGGGAAAGACCTGGTCCTACAGCTGGGTCACGAAGGCCACGGACCCGCCGAAGACGCATGAGGTGATCGCCCAGGTCACGGACGGGGTCGGTCACCAGAACACCGCGACGGTGACCATAACGCTGATCGACCTTAGACCGCCACAGGTGGCCTTTACCCAACCCAACGACAACACGGAGGTCACCGCCTGGGAGAGCATCATCTTGAAGGGCACGGCCACGGACAACATCGGTGTCGTCGTCCTGGAGATAGCCGCCACCCCCAAGGGAGGGACCCCGAAGAAGACGAACATCACCGGGAGGATCACCGCCGGTACCTGGGGATGGACCTGGGATAGCAAGACCCTCGCGGCCGGGAAGTACGTCGTCCAGGTCTGGGCAAAGGACAGGAAGGGGAACCAGGCCACGAGCATATTGAACCTCACCTTCACCGACAAGGCACCGCCCCTGGTGTCGCTCACCTCTCCTCTCCCACTGGCCTCATATTCGCATGGGGATACGATTTTCGTGATGGGCAAGGCATCGGACAACATCAAGCTCCAGAAGATTGAGCTCGTCGTCGACGCCGCGGCGCCGGTGAACATCACTGGCGAGGTCGGCACTGGCGGCGCGTTCCAACATGCCCTCACGGGCGTCAAGGATGGGACCCATGTCATAAAGATACTAGCTACCGACATGTCCAGTAACACCAATGATACCAAGGTCACGATAAAGGTGAAGCCGGTCCCAGCGGGCGTGCCCGTCGCCGCCATAGCTGGCGGCGTCGTTGTGGTCGTTGTCGTTGTCATCATATTACTGTTCATCGCCATGAAGAAGGGTTGGATAGGGTCCAAGAAGCAGCCGGCCCAGTCCTCGACCACCGTGGCCGCGGTCCCGCCTCCAACTGCCACGGCACAGCCGTATCAGCCGACCCCGGCCTATCAACCGACACAAGGGCCCTACGGCGCCCCGCCCCAGCAGCAATATCAGCCGACCCCGGCCTATCAATCGACACAAGGGCCCTACGGTGCTCCGCCCCAGCAGCAGTATCCGCCGGCCCAGCCGTATGTTCAAGCCCAACCGCTGGCCCCGGTCCAACTGCAGCCCGTGGCCTACCGACCACCCGAGCCAGAAACCACGGTGGTGCCGCAGATCGAGCTGGAACCGCCGGTGCCCGCGCCGGTACCCATAGATGTCGACGCCGAGGAGGAGGTCGCGTCACCTCCGCCACCGATCCTGCCGAGGGTGGAGGAGCCGAGGTCGGCGCCGAAGGTCGAGAAGCCCGTCGAGGTCGTCACTCCGCCCATCCCTGGCCCAACGCCGAAGAAGCCCGGCTTCCAAAGGCCCGCTCTGGCCAAGAACCCGCATCAGGCCCCGGCCCAGTGCCCGGCCTGCGGACTGGACGTCGATTACGAATCATTGATGTGCCAGGAATGCGGGGCTAAACTGTTCTAGATTTTTTTTAAAAGAAAGGGAACGCACCGGCCCTAGGGCCGGTGCACGATGTCCTAACTCGATCACACATGTGTCCCGCAGTGGCTGCAGAACGCCGAACCGTCGGCTATGGCGCTGCCGCATCGGTTGCACCACTTTGCGAAGACCCTGCCACAGACCGGGCAGTTCATGACCCCAGGGCCCACGGCGCTGTTGCAGTACGGGCACTTGGAGCCGGCTGGCATTTGGCCGCCCATCGGTGGGGCCCCGTATCCAGCTGGCTGCTGCGGCGGCGGTGGGGCGCCGTAGACCGGTGGCGACGCGGGTGCGCCGTAGGGCGGAGGCGTCCCGTAGACCGGCGGTGGCGTGCCATACATGGGTGGCTGCGCCTGCATGGGTGGTGGGGCTGCCTGTTTCTTCGATACGACGAAATAGACGATAACAACGATGATGACGACGAACACAACGGTCAAGGCTATACATCCAATTGTGCCGATCGATTCCAATGCGATGAATCCGATTATGAACCCGAATATTAACAGGAAGACGATCAGGCCTATGACGTTCTGTATTATGCCTAGAGGGCCGAAGCTGGAACCATAGTACCCCGACCGATAGTATGGTCGGGAACCGCCGAAGCTCGAGCTTCCTCCACCGATCCGGATACCTGATCCATGGAACCCTCCTCCTCCCCCGCCCATTCGTCCTATTCGTGCCAAGTTTTCAATCCCTCCTGGTATTACTTCATGAGGTCCGTGACCTCTGGATTAGAGATATAAGGGATAGTCTAAAAGGCTTTCGATGGAGGTCCCTGGGGCCCTATTTTTGATGGTCCTTCCAATCGCGATAGTATGCGTAACAGGCAACGACGATGGCGACCACCATTATAGGGCCACAAATGTACCAATTCGCCCCTGTCACCCCAGTGACCAAGAGGCCGAGCGTGAAGAGGACGAACAACAGCATTAGCCCCATTACCCACCGCTCTATCCTCCAAGGCAACTTCTTTGGCTGGGCCCCGGAATCCTTCCAGGCCCTGTACATCGGGTCGGCGCCCAGTGCCTCTCTTGGACTGATAGGCATGATGACAACATCCAGCTTGTGGATACATAATGTTTTCCTGGGAGTTCCTTGGGTCGGCCATCGCCAAGAACAGCTATTTAAAATCAGATGCAAGATTTTTGGACAAGATGCTTCCAGCGGGCCTGATATGGTCGGGGCGCAGAATATGTGTCCATGGCATCCGACGGTCTGCCCCCGAACATCGAGTACGTCCCGGCCAGCGTGCCGGCCGGGCCCCTGACCACCGCTCCTGTCCTGCCGGCCGAGAAGAAGCCTCCGTGGTGGACACCCAAGCGCAAGGCCATCGTCCTCCTGATGTTCATGTCCGCGGCCATCGCGGAGCTCGTCTCCGGTTCCTCCCCGCCCCTGGAGTTCTTCAACCCGTTCATGGGCTTCCTTCTGTTCCTCTTCTACGGCTGCGGCGTCGTCCTCGTCAGGGAAACAGCGGTCCGCTGGGGCAAGGGCTATGCGTCCATCCTGCTGCTCGGGGCCGCCTTCGGCATCCTCGAGGAGGGTTTGGCCGTGAAGAGCTGGCTGGACCCCAACTGGATGGACCTTGGGACGCTAGGCTGGTACGGGCGCTTCTGGGGCATCAACTGGGTCTGGGCCGTATGGCTGACAGTCTATCACGCGGTATGCAGCATCACGATACCGATAATCATCACGGACATGGTCTTCCCGCAGTTCAAGGGCGTCCGCATCACGGACGACGAGGGCTGGAGATCCTACAAGGGCATCTTCCTGGTCGGCAGCCTGGTCTACATGTTCTCGTTCCTGTTCATCACACCATACAGGCCACCGGTCCCGCAGTACCTGCTCGTCGCAGGTCTCATGGTCCTGGCGATCCTGCTGGCCTACAAGGTGCCAAATCCGCTGCTAAGGCTCTCCGTCGGTCGGCCGACCTGGTCCCCTAGGCGCTTCTTCGTGCTGGGGGCGTTCTTCCTGTTCTTCACATTCTTCAGCGCAGGGAGCGCTCTCTCTCCCATCCCGGCGGTCATGGTATACATGTTCTGCGGCATGGACCTCGTGATATTGGTGCTGCTAGTGGGCCATATCGGTACCGAGGCCAACAATAGGCACCTGGTGGCCTTCATGGCCGGCTGCGAGAGCCTGTTCATCTTCCTGGGCTTCATATTCGAGTTCTTCAACCACGGGTTCCTAGGAATGTCCATCGTGAGCGTCGCTGCCATGGTCTTCTTCGTCTGGCTTTATAAAAGGATGGAGAAGTTGGACCTGGCGACGGTCCAGGTCCACAAGACCGTTGTAAGCCCAACGGTCCCGATAGCGGCCCTCACCGCGATGGAACTATAATCCATTGACCGGCTTCTTCTTAGAATCCTGGGTCCTGTCCTCGACGACCTCGAACTCGTTGCCGTCGAGGTCGACGAATGTCGTCATGAAGCCGCCCCAGGGCATCTTCTTGGGCGGCTCCTCGAACTTCACCCCTTTTGCCTTCAGTTCCTCGTAAAGGGCATTGATGTCGAAGGTCTCGAACGAGATGCCGGTGGCCTCGCCGATCCTCTGGGTCAGGTAATTGTAATAGGATTCGCCGAGCTCCTTAGTTGGCTCGACTATGGCGATCTTGGTGAAGCCTCCGGGCAATCCAAGCTCGACCCAACCGGACTTCTCGTCCATGAGGGCGACCTCGAAGCCCAGCTTCTGGGTGTAGAACTCGATGGCCCTCTTCCTGTCGCTGACCCAGACCGTGACGGTCCAGACCTGGTTCAGGCCGCTCCTCGCACCTTTCCCTTTCTTGGCCATTGGCATTCCTCCATCACGCTTGGTGGAATGATTGGATATACATACAATGATAAAACGGTTGCCATATGGGAACCAATAGTGCTACGGTGTCGCAAGGCGGCAGAATTAATTTAATATACATGTAGTGGTCTAGCCAAGAAGCACCTAACAGATGTACAAGTATATTCATAGAACCAAAGGGGAGGGAAAACCAATGGATTGGGGGATGAAGAACAGGCTTTCGCGATTCATCAAGCCCGCGACCGGACACACGGTCATGCTCGCCGTGGACCACGGATACTTCCAGGGCCCGACGACGAGGCTCGAGAACCCGAGGGCGACCATAACTCCACTGATAAAGTATGCGGACTCGCTGATGTTGACCAGGGGCGTTTTAAGGACATCCGTCGACGCGGAGAACGACGTGCCCATCGTGCTGAGGGTGTCCGGAGGCACAAGCATGGCCGGGAACCCACTTTCCAACGAGGGCCTGACGACCTCCATGGACGAGGCCCTCAGGCTCAACGCCTGCGCAGTAGCCCTGTCGATATTCGTCGGCAGCGCCCACGAGAAGGAGACCCTTCTGTCCTTGTCCGAGCTCGTGAACGAGGGCGAGGAGATCGGCATGCCCGTCGTGGCCGTCACCGCCGTCGGGAAGGAGATGGAGGAGAAGAGGAACGCCCGCTACCTGGCCCTGGCCAGCAGGATAGCCGCCGAGCTCGGTGCCCACGTGGTCAAGACCTACTTCTGCGACGAGTTCGAGAAGGTCGTCAACGGCTGCCCCGCGCCCATCGTGATCGCGGGCGGCAAGAAGCTCGAGACCGAGATGGACGCCTTCAACATGACCTATGAGGCCGTCAGGGCCGGCGCCATCGGCGTCGACATGGGCAGGAACATCTGGCAGCATGACCACCCGGTGGCCATGATACGGGCCGTGAGGGCCATCGTGCACGAGGACTACACGCCCAAGGAGGCCAAGGACCTCTTCGACTCGGACATCAAGGTGCCCGCCAAGGTCCTCGAATGCCCCCCCAAGGCCCCGACAAAGGCCAAGAGCAGGTAGTCCCAACCGTGGGGAGTTGAAATTGAGGGTCGGCGTATATTACCGCAATTCCGATGTGCGCGTGGAGGAGAGGCCGGTCCCAACCATCGGCGACGGAGAGCTCCTGATCAAGGTCGTTGCCAGCGGTATTTGCGGCAGCGATATCATGGAATGGTACCGCATCAAGAAGGCCCCGCGGGTCCTGGGCCACGAGATCACCGGCGATATCGTCGCCATCGGCAAGGGCGTGAAGGATTACAAGGTCGGGGACCGGGTCTTCGTGTCGCATCATGTCCCGTGCGACTTCTGCCACTACTGCAACTCAGGCCATCATTCGGTCTGCGAGACCTTGCGCTCGACGAACTTCGACCCGGGCGGCTTCGCCGAGTTCCTCCGGGTCCCGCCCATAAACGTCGAGAAGGGCGTCCTCGTGCTACCCCCGCAGGTTAGCTACGATGAGGGCGTCTTCATAGAACCGCTGGGCTGCGTGGTCCGGGCCCAACGCGTCGCTGGCATGAGGGCCGGGCTCAGCGTGGCCGTCCTCGGCAGCGGCATGTCCGGGCTGCTGCACGTGCAGCTGGCCCGCCTTCGGGGGGCCTCCACCGTCATCGCGACGGACCTGAGCGATTACAGGCTCATGATGGCCAGGACCCACGGGGCCACGGCGGCCATCAACGCCAAGGAGGACGTCCCCGCGAAGGTCAAGGAGGCGAACGGCGGGCGCCCGGCGGACATCGTGATACTCTGCACGGGCTCGCCCAAGGCGGCGGAGCAGGCCATGGGCAGCGTCGACAAGGGCGGCACGGTCCTGTTCTTCGCCCCGACGGACCCGGGGGTCAATGTCCCCATGGACATGAACCGGCTCTGGTCCAACGATGTCACCATCAAGACATCCTACGCGGCGGCGCCCGAGGACCTGAAGGAATCGCTGGACATGATCGCATCGAAGAGGTTCAAGGTCTCGGACATGGTGACCCACAGGTTCGGGCTGAGCGAGATCCAGAAGGCCTTCGATGTCGTATGCAAGGCGCAGGATTCCCTGAAGGTCATAATCGACCCGACGAAGTAGCGGGCCCGGTCCTTCGCTATTCCTAAGGCCCTGTCGTGTTCGTTTCGGGCCACGGGATGGGCACACCGAGCTCCTTCTCGTTCTCTCTCAGGAGCTCTTGATAATCGACTACGGCCGCGAAGATCTCTGAACCAGCCTTCTGCTCGGACGATAGGCGGGTGTCGCACCAGACTGCGGCCACGGTGGAGTTCTCCGAGGTTATCCCGGTGTAGTCCCCTATGAAATCGTTGGTGTTCGAGCGGCTGTAGTCCCCGTTCGAGGAGGCGTTCGCCATGGGCATGTTGATCGGGAAGCTCTTGCCGCCGTCGAACGATATGCCCCACCAGTAGGTGAACAGGGTGTTGTTGGTGTCGTTCCTCCGGTCGTAGAACCCGACGTGGACCCAGCCCTCCTGGGAAACCGCCACCGCTGGGAAGAACTGGTCATTGGTGGTGTTATCGTTGTTCACCTTGACCGGCCCCTTCCAACTGCCCCCGTTGTCGTTACTGTAGGCCAGCATGACGTCCGAGTTGCCGCTGGCGTAGTCCCCCCAGGTCACATAGAGCGACCCGCTGGTGTTCAGCCCCGTGCTGTCCACGGCCAGCATGGACATGGTCGGCGTCCTATAGTTGCCGTTCGGCAGCGCTGACGGCAAGGGCGTGAACGAGGCCACGTCCACTGGCGTTGAGAAGCTCTGGCCCTGATCCGTGGACTTGGCGTAGCGGACCTTGTTGGTGTTGAAGTCCAGGAATGTCAAGTGGACGTTGCTCTTCGGATCGACAACGACGGCCGAACCCTGGATGCTGAACTCGGCCTGGGTGTTCTCCGAGACGGTCAACGGCCTGGACCAGGTCTTGCCCCCGTCGGTGCTCCTACTGAAGAGGACCCGGGCGGCGGACATCAAGGTAAAGATGGCCCAGACCAGGTACACGTTGCCGGTCTTCGAATCCACGGCGACCCATTCCTTATCATTGAACCGCACCCGGCTCGCCAGGGCCTCCCAAACGATGACGGGGGTAAAGGTGTTCCCGTTGTCGTTCGAATACGCCACGAAGACGCAGTTGTCGTAGCCAGGGTTCCAGCCGAACCCGCCGGGGCTGTTGGGGACCAGGGCCCGCTTGAAGGCTATGCCCGCGTAGAAGAAGTTGCCGTTCTTATCGGCCACGATGACCGGGTCCCCGGCGCCATGGAACCCGCTGAGGGCCGACTGTGGGCCGCTAGGATAGCCTGGGAGGAGGCCTTCTTTCCAGGTCTTGCCGCCGTCGTGTGTCACATAGTATCCGGTCCATGCGTCGTTGTTGGGCGTGTTATAATCGTTGGAACCCGCCACCATGGTAAGGGGGTCCTTGGGGCTGATGGCGATGGACGGCTCGTTGTTGTCCCTGGGCCCAGTCGTGACCTGGACGTTCGGGGGCGGTATGGGCCATGTCTTCCCGGTCGGGCCGACATTGGTCGTTGTGACCTTTAACTTGAAGTTGAAGCTGATGCCTCCGAGGATGAGGGCTATGAGTATGCAGACCGCGACGATGGCGAACAATTTCTTCTTCTGCGGGCTGAGGTCTGGCGCCATTGCAGGACCATAATCATACTTACATATATTTTTTAGTTATGTTATACTTGTTTAATCAAGGATTGACGAAAAAAAGCTTGAGGGCGGCTTGGGCCGTCTCATCTCTTCCTTGCGTACCTGCCCATCAGGACAGCCTCGTTGATTTTGTTCTTCTCCACCTCGGCGTAGAATACCTTCTTGTCCTTGGCTTGGAGCTTGTCGACCTTCAGGGCATAGAGCTTGAAGAAATAGCGGTGGGTCCCGCCCGGAGGGCATGGGCCGCCGTACTCGACCTTCCTGAAATCGTTGGGGACCTGGCGGGCGCCCTTCGGCACCGAATGTTGCGGTATCTCCTTGATCGACGGCGGGATGTCGCAGACGAGCCAGTGGACCCAGAGGCCGACCGGGGCGTCGGGGTCGTCACATATCAGGGCCAGGCTCCTGGTGCCTGGAGGGACCTCGTCCCATGCCAGGTGCGGGTTCATATCATCGGCGTCGCAGGTGAACTTCGACGGGATCATCGTCTCGTGCTTGAAATCGTTGGACCATATCCTCATGATGGCACTTTCCCCCTCTGTGTCGAGGTATGGATGGCATGGGAATACTGGTCGATAAAGCTTAGGTTTCCTTGGTCATCCAGGCAAGGTCAGAGCTTCACAGGGACCTTTTCGGCCAATTGTATCCCTGTTTTCGAGACCTTGCACTTATATGCATAGGCCTCAACGCCCTTTGCCATGGCGACCCTAAGCGAGAGCCCGAACTCCGGGTCGATGATATCGTTAGGGCCGAAGGCCTTGGCGTCCCCTCGCTGTATGACGAAGATCACCGCCGCCTTCATTCCGCGCCTCAAGGAATCGGCCATGGTCTTCAGGTGCCGGCTGCCCCTTTCGGTGGGCGCGTCGGGGAAGAGGGCCGTCCCATCTTTCATCAATGTGACGGACTTGGCCTCGAGGAGCATCTCGCCCTTGCGGCCCTTCAGCAGGAAGTCGAACCGCGAGCCTAGGAACTCGTGCTCAGTTCCAATGACCTTGTAGCCCTTGAGCTCCTTGATGGCCTTGGCCTCCATGGCCTCGAGGACGAGCTGGTTCGTCAGCCGGGTATCGACCGAGACCAGGGTCTTGCCGTCCTGGGCCAGGACTAGGTCCATGGCGGTTCTGCGGTCCTCGCTGACCTTTCCCTCCTTGATGTAGACCGTGGCGCCGGGATAGAGCATATCCTCGGCCCTGCCAGGGTCAGGCACGAAGCACTCGTACCTTTTCCTGCCTACCTTCACCAGGCCGATGAAACGGTTGGGCCTGTCGAGGAGTATACCCTGGAGGAGCCTGCCCTTGAACCTCATGGTGACAATAGCATTGGCCTGAGGCCATATCAAATTTGGGGGTTCGGCGAGCGGCGGGGCGGCCGAAACCTTTATATATTTTCTTGCCCATACTTTATTGACAAGAATGAACGACGAACCGAGCCGCCCCCCCTCCCCCACCACCGCCAAGACGGGCCGCAAACGCCCTGGACGACCAGCCAGGACCCGCGACGAGACCATGCGCCGGGCAGAGTTCAGGCTTGAGCAACAGCGCAAGCAGGCCGAGCATCCCATGTCCGTCGATGACCTGGAATTCGGGACGAAGGATGTCCCGATACACTTCTTTGCCCGCGGGAAGGTCGTCAAACGCTTTCAGCCGTGCGGCAGGAAGGAATGTCGATGCAGGAGGGGCCCGCAGTACTTCCACGGACCGTACTATTATCTCGTCGTGACCAACCCCGAGCACAAGGACAACCCCCGTGAGCCGAAGCAGAAGTGGTTTTACCTGACCGAGGACGAGGCCGGGCGGCTCAAGAAGAGGATCCGCAACTTCAACCTCTTTGCGAAGAACCTCTTCGCGGACATCTTCGACGAGATGACCGCGGAGCCGAAATAGGGCCCTGCAACGGTCGATTCCACGAACAATCAACAAAACATTTAAAGGCCCAATGATATCCCCTAATCGTCCCCAGGAAGGTAACCCGATGGCCAGGCGTTTCATCAAGAAGGTCTGCATGCTCGGCGACCCGGGCGTCGGCAAGACGAGCCTCATCCGAAGGTTCGTTTACGACGAGTTCGAGGACGAGTACCTAGAGACCATCGGGACCAAGATCACCAGGAAGGAGGTCAACATCAAGAAGGGCAACGATGAGGCCTTGGTGGTCCTCATGATCTGGGACATCGTGGGCCACAAGTCCCCCAAGGCGGTCCCACCGTCCTACTATGCCGGTGCCGAGGGCGTCATCGTGGTCTGCGACCTGACCAGGAAGGAGACCTACGAGGAGCTGGACTACTGGGTCGACCTCCTGACGGCCATGCACGAGAACATACCCATCATCTTCCTCGGGAACAAGGTCGACCTCAAGGAATCCCGCCAGATATCCGATGAGATGATGCAGAAGCTCGCCGTCTCGCGGGAAAGGAAGTACTTCTACACCTCGGCAAAGTCCGGCGAGGGCGTCGAGATGGCCTTCCACGAGATAGCCGAGATGATAACGAACCTCTAGGCCTTGCTCCTTGGCCATTTTTTCAAGAAATCTATGAAAGAAATTATATCTATAATCAGCAATCCCCGATTAAGCCCGTGGCGAGGATGAGACATCTCCCGATATCCAAGTATGTTTCCATGTCCAAGTACCTGTTCTCCAACTTCGTGAGGCAGGACCAGGTCTACCCGTTCTATGCATCCTACAAGATAACCACGAAGTGCGACCGGAGGTGCAACTTCTGCAACATGCACCTCGAAAGGGTCCGCAACCTCGAGACCCAAGAGGTCTTCAAGGTCCTCGACAACATCGCCAGCTCGAGCATTTTCGTCCTCAGCATGGAGGGCGGCGACCCCCTCCTCCGGAAGGACATAAAGGAGATACTGAAGTACGCCTCCACCAAGCCGTTCATGCTCCTCTTCACGACCTCGGGCGAGCAGTTCCATCGCATCGATATGGACGAGTACGGCAAATACATCGACTTCCTGCACATCAGCATGGACGAGGGCCACGGCAACGTCTACCTCTACGACCGGGTCATGGAGTTCGTGAAATGGGGCCCCATCGTCTGCGCCCAGATCGTCGTCAGGAAGCAGGACATGGAGAACCTCGAGACCAAGATCCGGAAGTGCTACGAGGCCGGGGCAAAGGCCGTCGTCATGCCCGCCTGCCACATCCCCAACACAGAGGACATGCTTCCGGAACCAAAGGAGTTCGTGAGGCTCGTCCTGAGGCTCAAGAAGAGGTATCCGAACACCATAATCGACCCGAACAGCTACCTGACGAACTTCGACAGGCCTCACAGCTGCAACACGGCCTCCATCATAATCGATGCGGACGGCAACATCTTCTATCCCTGCAGGACCCTGGAGGAGAAGCCCTTCAGCCTGCTCGAGAGGCCGCTCAACGAGATCGTCCTCTCGAAGGAAGCGCAGCGCTACAGGGACCGGATGAGGAGCTGCGAACAGCACTGTCACTGGTACCAGTACTTCGCGACGGCATCCTTCACGACCCCGACCGAGTTCCTGGGCTCCCTGAGGCCGTACCTCGGGAACATCATCAACAATGGACGGGCCGGCGCCTATTGAGCAGCTCCAATGATCCTAAAGCATCATCTCGAGGGCTTCCCTGCCGGTCATCCCTTCCTTGACGCCGAGGTCCTTGGCCTTGCTCGTGAGGGCGTTCACCTTGGCGTTGAGGACATCCTCGAAGTTCCTCACACCCGATACCTTCGCGGCCACATCGCCCATCTTCTCGGCGGCCTCTATGTTCAGGTAGCCGCACATGACGAAGCCCTTGCCGGTCTTGATGACCAGCAGGGGCGCGACATTTATTTCGATCTTGATACCGAGCGCTGTTCCGTTCTTGAGATGGACCTGTTCGACCTCCATGGACCTCCCTCCTGGGATACGCTTGCCTTGAATCGGCATCCCCTATCAAAAACCCACCGGTCTTGAGTATTGTACCTAGATTAAGGAAAACCCAAGAGAAAATGGTCCATTTCATGTGTATCCTAGTTCATTACAATCTTTTAACTTTTTACTATATTATCAATTAAGTTATATAACTATAATATAAGACTGCTCCCAGTGATAGGAACTATCATATAGAAGTTATCGCACATCGGTAATTTTATTCATGTGAGCCGATAAAAATAGTGAACGACGAAAAAGGAGGCTTACTTGATGGACAAGAAGGACATGCTTAGGGAACGGGCCTGTGCCCTGTCCCGCGGCTTCCTTATCGTCAATCAGTACGACCTGAACCTAAGCCTGGCCTTCTGCAAGGGTTTCCTGTTGGCCGTGAAGGAGCTTAACGAGGAGAACACCTAGGCCCGACACGGCCAAAGCATTATTACCATCTCTGGCATTCAGTGTGCGGCATCGACGGTAATCCATGAGAACGGCAGGGCATGTGGTCCAAGATGAAGGAACAATCATTGGAAGGCGTCCTTGACATCCTCGATAATACCAAGGACAGCCCCATACTGTTCATAGTCAGCCAGAGGTTCAATTCGCACCTCAATCTCCTGCTCTTGAGGCATCTTGTGAAGGACAAGGGCCTGAAGGGCGTATATCTCATAGTCGACAGGCCCTCGGACATCATGGTCCGTCTCCTGACCGTCAAGCGGATCAACCCGGAGCGCGTCATTTTCCTGGACCCCATCTCGAAGGTCTCCGGACTGGCCTCTCCCCATGCGATGAAACAGGTGAAGTTGATGGACAACCCGTTCTTCAGCGAGGTCGAACAGATCATGTCCGACGAGGGCCATGATAAGCTCGTGAAGGAGGGCGTGAGCTTCATCATCGTGGACAACCTGTCGGCACTGTCCTGCTACGTCGATGTCGAGACCATGAGCTCCCTTTTGAAGGCCCTCTCCCGCTGGAAGGACCTCACGGTCTTTTTGTGCGCCGATGACATCAACACCAATGTCACGGCCAAGGCCATGACCGTGTGCTGCAAGGAGGTCCGCTTCAACGAGCATATGGTCCCCGAGGTCGTCCGCAAGCGATAGGGACTCTATATAGATGGTTGGTTTTTTCCAAACAAAACCCCTAATGACTTATATTGCCCCATCCATATTCATATCCGTGGATGGCCCTGGACATGAATGGACCATCCTAAAAACCAGAAATATCGAAGATCCTAGGAAAAACTGCTGGTAATCATGGAGGTAAAAAAAATGAGCTTCAGTGACGATGAGCGGATTACCCTTGACCGTGGGACCTTCAAGGCCCTGGCCTCCGAGACCCGGGTGGACATCCTGAAGAAGCTGGACGGCACTCAGAAGACGGTCTCGGAACTCGCCCGCGAGCTGAACATGAACAAGGCCACCATGTACCAGCACCTGGAGCAGCTCCGCGATGTCGGCCTCGTCAAGCGGCTCGATGGTGACGAGCGGATGACCACCGTGAAGCCTGAGGACCCCCTCGAGGCCCCAGAGGCGGGCCCGATGAGGAAGTGGGTCTATTACAGGCTTACCTGGAAGGGCAAGAACGTCGTGAACCCAGGCAAGGTCAGGTTCGCCGTCATGCTGGCCGTCATCGGCATCGTCTCGATCGCCATCATAGCCATCTTCATGGCCAACTTCATGTTCAACGGGCTCGGTCCCGAGACGGGCCATCCGGCCGCCGACCAGATCCCGCCCGAGATCACCATGTGGACCACGCCCGAGGCCACCACCAAGACAACGGACTACACCTTCTCAGTGACCATCCGCGATAGTTATCTGGGCGAGAAGATCTCAGGGCTCAAGGAGGAGAACGTGACCTTATACTACGGCATCGGCGACACGAACAATGGCGGGCCGAACCTCGTAGCCTACGCACCCCTCCAGGTCAAGCACACCGGCGACCGGTTCTCCGCCAGCCCGAGCGGCGTGGACTGGCCTCACCTCGGTAGCAAATACCTCTATCTGAAGGTCGAGGCCTGGGACATGGCCGGCAACAAGAACTCCACGGTACGGGTCGTCTACATAGTCAGCTTCAAGGAGCCGGACCTGGGCTTCGGTAACGGCCATGCTGCGGTGGAAGGCGGCGGTGGCGGCTCTGGCGGCATCGTCATCACGGCCAACATCAAGAACTTCGGCCAGGCGAGCTCGGGACCGTTCTCGGTCGGCGTGTACACGATCAACCCGGACCCTGACGGGGACGGCATCATCGAAGTGACCAACCTAGCCTCCTACACCCTCTATACCTTCAATGTGAACCAGCTGGACCCGGGCAAGGAGACCAACCTCACGCAGTCCAGGACCGATACCGACCTGAAGAAGACCAGCGCAGGACCTGGCGGTGGCGGAGGCCGCGTCTACTTCGTCATAGACCCGAAGAACGAGTTGAAGGAGGAGAGCAAGGTCAACAATGTAGAGTCGGCCAACCCACCGAGCGGCTTCTGGACCAAGATAGGCAGCGTGCCCCCGAAGACGGTAAACGGGGCTGGGAGGGCCCCAGGCTTCGAGCTCTATGCGCTTCTTGGCGCCATCGCCGTCGTGGTCGTCATAAGGGCCAGTCGGTGCAAGAAGGAAGAGTGAGGCCCGGAAGAACGGGCCTGGCCTGAGGGCTGGGCCCGTGCATTTTGTTTTCAACAGATGACACATCAATCGTCGATCATGCGCCTGTGACCCTTGGGGCAAGTCCCGTAGGTGCAGTCGTAGAAGTCGGACCATTCCTCATCCATGACAACCTCGGTCCTCCAGTGGTCCGCGCAGTACACCTTGTCGCATTCGGGGCAGTAGGCGTCGAGGCCGTCCCATATGGTCGTGTGTCCCTTGAGGTGATCGTGGAGCTCCCCGATGGCATTCCTTTCGAGGAGCTCGAACACCTTCGGTCTCTCCTCCATGGGGATGGTCGTCTCATGGGTGATGCCCGTGAAGACGAAGCCGATCTTCCCAAGGAAGTCCCCGACCTTGAAGACGAAGGCCGTCCTTCCGCAGACCTCGCAGAGCACCTGGTACTCGTCCTTGCCTATCCGGACGGCCTGCCTTCGCAGCTGCTTCCCGTTCTCCATGCCCATCCTCGCGTTCCCCATGGATCGACCGTGATCATCGCTATCCTTCCGGGTCCCCAGTCCCGTGGCCTAGGCCGTCCCGTTGCTAGGCAGGGTCCCCCTGACGAAGTAAAGGTCGCTATGGCCGTTCGCCGGCCCTACATAATACTGGTATGCCACGTTCAGGTACCCGTCGGGCCCGACCGCACATTCCATCAGGTCGTGCAATGCATGCAGGTCCGAGCCGACATAGACCGGGTGCGGGTCGGCCCTTGAGAAGTTCATGTGGACCGGGTCCTTGATGGCGTTCCGCTGCATGCCGCCCATGATGTACCACGCGCTCTTGTCCGAGACCGGCAGGTCGTCTGTTGCGTAGAAGGTCACGCCCAGGGACCCCTCGGGGCCCGCGTTCAGCGTCGGGTAGTCGAAGAAGCCCGCGAACGGCGTGATGTTCGTAGAGTTCCAGGTCTTGCCGTAGTCCGAGCTCCAGCCGATGAACATCTTCGTACCGTTCGTGGTTCCGTTGGTCGCATCGTTCCAGAATGCGTAGACGCTCCCGTTGGGACCCGCGGTGACCTCCGGGAAGCCCCGCCCGGGACCGTCCCTGTGGCCGAGCTTGATCGGGCTGTTCCAGTTCCAGGTCACGCCTGAGTCATCGGTGCGGTAAAGAAGGATGTCCGCGGGCACGTCCACATCGCTCTCGTCTATGATGTAGGCGTGGGTCCCGTTCCGCTCGGCATCGACCAGGCCCCAGCCGTTACCCGGGACCGGGACGGATTTTTCCCAGGTCCTCCCGCCGTTCGTGGACCTGTAATACCAGTACCTCCCACCGTTGACCTCCTGGGCGTTGTTGCCCAGGTAATGGAGGATGCCGCTCCCCTGGGCGGATATCCAGGGCCTGTCGTCTAAGCCGCCGCTCTTCTGGATGTGCTCCGAATATTTCCACTGGCCCTTGTCGGCCCAGACATGCAGGTGGTTGTCGAGGAGGTATGTGTCGACGAAATAGGCGTTGTCCTCCCCGTCCACCCCTATGTCTCCCTCGTCGCCGAGATAGTGCTGCCATTTCCTACCAAGCGGCATGGGGTCCGTGGGAGAGCTCCATGTGTTCCCGTTGTCGGTGCTCACGAAGAACCAGGACGCCAGGTAGTCCCACGAGGTCTTATCGTCGAGGTTCTTGTGGGCCGTATAGTATAGGGTACCTGTGGAGGTCGAGACAAGGCCTGGCTCGTAGCCCTGCTTGCCGAAGACGTACGGCGGCTTCCATAGGACATCCACCGGCGGCGGGCCCTCTGGGCCCATAATCGGGATATTGGTCGTCTGCTTGGTCGTGGTGATCCAGCCGATGGCGGCGATGATCACGATGGCTAGGACTATCAGGACAAAGATGTTCCTGGTCCTAGTATTCAATCCATGCCACCCCTATACCCTATTCGACATCAAGACTATTTTTTATTTGTGGTACTTCTATTCAAGTCACTCGTTCCACATAAGGAACAAAGGATTTAATTCCTCTCACGCCCTAATCACAGGCCGAGGCCCAACATAATGAAGCAGAAGGCCCTCGAGATGGCCCTGGAAAAGGTCCCTCCGCACCCGAGCCCCAGGGCGGAGCTGGAGCAGTACAGGACCCCGGCCCCGGTGGCCGCAGAGATCCTATACATCGCCCTGTCCAACGGAGACATCGAGGGCAAGCGCGTCATCGACCTCGGCTGCGGGACCGGCATGCTTGCCATAGGCGCGGCCATGCTCGGGGCCCGCGAGGTCATCGGGGTAGACATCGATGAGCAATCGGTCCGTATCGCCCACAGGATGGCCCAGGAGAAGGGCCTCGACATCGATTTCTTCGTGATGGACATCTCGGAGCTCGACGAACCGGGGGATACGGTCGTCATGAACCCGCCCTTCGGGTGCCAGGTGCCCCATGCTGATGTCCCCTTCCTCGAGAAGGCCCTCCAGCTCTGCCCCGTGGTCTACAGCCTGCACAGCACGGACACCGAGGACTACGTTCGCAAGCTTGCGAAACGGTTAAATGCCGAGGTCGCGTTCGAGAAAAGGTTCACCTACGAGATACGGCACATCTTCGAGTTCCACAGGAAGGACACCATGGGGTTCAAGGCCACGCTCTTCAGGACCGTGCGGGCCCCGAAGGAAGGAAAGACCGGCCCGAAAGCAAAGGGCCGCAAAGGATAGAATTTCCATGTCCGAGGACGAGAAGGGGATCGAGGGCAAGATGGTCATGCCAGGCGACGAGCTCGCCTGCTCAGAGGAGTTCGAGGCCGGGGACTACGCCTACGAGGAGGGCGGGAAGGTCAAGGCCTCGGCCGTGGGCTGGGCCCATCTGGACCTTAACAACCGCGTGGCCCGCGTCGAGCCCGTCAACCCACTGGTCAAGGTCTCCGTCGGCGACCTGGTCATAGCCCGCATCACGGACATTAAAAAGGCCCTCGCCCTTACCGATGTCCTCAAGGTCGTCGGGAAGGAACGGGGCGTCTCCGGCGCACCCGACGGAGTCATCCATGTGTCCAAGGTCGCGAACCGCTTCGTGGACAATCTCGACAACGAGCTGAGGGTCAGGGACATCGTCAGGGCCAAGGTCACCCAGGTCGAGCCGAACATACAGCTCTCGACGCAGGACGACAACCTCGGCGTCATCTACGCCATCTGCGATGGCTGCGCCAAGCGCCTCGAGAACAAGGGCGGCGGGAAGCTCTTCTGCAAGGACTGCGAGCGGACCTTCGTCAGGAAGATGGCCAGTGACTATGGCACGTGGTCGGAAGCGCCCGGGGCCTAGGGCTTTACAATGACCTTGTCCGCGGTACCATTCTTCACCGTCAGCACAGGTTCGCCCAGGTCCACAGCGCCATTATTGTTCCTGTCCTGCCACTGGAACATACCGGTCACGCTGACCTTGTTCCCGACATGGACGGTCGGTGCGGTGCCGGGCGGGAAATCTATGAATGCCACGGTCAGATTGTTCGGACCGCTAGGGTCCGTCATATCGAAGCCCACGGCCTGACCGTTGGGCCCGATATGGACCGCGATGACATTGCATCCATCGATCTTTATCAGTTTACCTACGAACCTCTGCCCGCCGGGATAGACGTCCCTTATCGTTATGATCACCGGCTTGATAGTGTTCCCCGGCGGGACACCATTGTTCGGCATCCCAGGGTTCATCCCGGCATGGACCTGGTGGAAGTAACCCTCCACCGGTCCCAGGTTCGTGAACATCATCATCATGATCACTAGAACGACAAAGACCGGGCCGGTCATCCCCTTTCCCTTTCCGTCGGTCTTCTTCTCAATGTACTTACCGACCGTGTATATACCATATCCGCCGAGGAGCGCGAACGGCGGCAATGCTGGCATCTGGTATCTCGGTTCCCAAGGTGTCATCGGGATGGTCGCGTACTTGTCCACCCAGTCCATGGAATAGAAGCCGATCATGATGAACAGGCCCCAAAGTAACAGGAGCCAGAAGATGGGCCGTTTCCACAGCTTCCAGATGGCCACCGGGACGAATATCAGGCACAGCATCCTGAGGAGGACGACCGGCGCCAGGACTATGGTGTTATGGACCACGATGCCGACCTTGGCCACCGGGTCCGACGTAATGTAGTCCGTTTGGTTCCTCGGTTCCAGTTGGCCCTTGGACCTCGCATAGTCCATTAATGTGGTCGCATCGTAGCCGGACCTGAACGGGCCCCCGAAGTAGGTGTTGTTGTAGCTCATCAGGGGAACGAGGACGATCAGGAGCCCGAGCAGGAACGGCAGGAAATAGACGGTCATGTGGACGAAGGTCCTTCCGACCGCTTTGATATCCTTCCTCTTCAGGTAATGGGCCAGGGTCTTCCCGAAGATGACGAAGACATAGACGACGGCCGGGACGATCACGATCGCGACTGTATATCTTGTCGCGATGGATGCCCCAAAGGCCACGCCCCCGCCGAGACCGGTGACGACCGAGGAGAATAGGGACCTCCGTTGCCTCTTCTCAAGATAGGCCCTCATCCTAAGGCCGGATTCCACGAAGAGCCATATGGACAGAATCAGCAGATGCATTGTGGACGCGTCGACCCAGTAGTCCTTGTACCACATGGTCACAACGGTCAGGTTCGTTAGGACCATGAGCGATGCGATGGCCCCGACCTTCCAATTGAAGATGCGCCTTCCGAGCATGTAGGTCGCGAACGTGGCGATGGCCGCGAACACCGTCCCTGTCGCCGGGCCCAGGACCATGGCGAAGATAGCATGGGCCGGCCCCTTCTCGTTCACGACATAGGGCGTACCGCCGAGCATCACGACAACGCTCTGCGTGTCTGGCCTGCCGTCCGCCTTCCATTGGTCGTAGGTGACCGCGAACTTGCCCTCCTTGTAGTATTCCGTCCAGATGGCGTTGGTCGTCGCGTCCGCGATGTCGCCCTTCATGGGATCGTAGGGGACGGTCACGACCCAGAGGGTCATGACCACGAACATTATTGTGAGGCCGATGAGGAAGTTCCTCTCGGTCAACCCGGAACGGAGACGCTGGGAAAAGCCACCATCCCTTGGGGACCTCCTCGGACCGACCATTCGATAAGTCCTCCTAATGACCGGGTCTCCTAGGACAATATCCATATAAATATTATTGATTGCTTTTTGATTGTTCTAGAACGGTCCGGCGGTCTTCAATAAGCCGTTCAGGTCAACCCATCTTCGACTATGTAACAATGGTTCGTGACCCCGGCCCGCTCGACCTTCAACAAGTTGGCCTCGGCCATCCTCCGGACATAATCATTGACCGTCGACTGGCTCTGGTCGAGCTCCCTGGCTATCTCCCTCTGGGATAGCCCCGGATGGTTCCTGAGAAGGACCAGGATCTTCTCCTGCAGCGACGGCGGCTTGATGACCCTCATGGTCTCCGGGTAGAACCTTTTATAGATGCCGTCGCGGACCGACTTGATGTAACCCTGGCCCTCGAGGACCTTAAGATGGTAGGCCAGGTTCCCGTTGTTGATCTGCAGATCGGACTTGATCATGTTGTAGTGGGCCCCGGGATTGGCCGTTATGTAACCCTGTATCCTCCCGCGCATATAATGGTCCAAGACCTCAGTGCCCCGTATCTTCGAATACAATATCATGAACAGCAGGAAGAGGCGGTACTTGCCGGGCTCCGTGGACCCGAGGCCGAACAGGCCCACAACGAGTATCAGGGCCCCGATCCAGATGCCGGCCGCTGCGTTGAAGCCCTTCGGCGTGGCCACCGGGATGGTCTGCTGCCCCTGCTTCACCGTGACATTGACGTAAGCGTAGCTCGAGAACTGGCCGTCGCTGACGATCAGTGTCGCGTTGTACCTGCCAGCCGAATCATAGGTATGGGCGACCTGCTTGCCCATGGCCATGGATCCGTCCCCGAAGTCCCAGCTGTAGCTGAGCTTCTTGCTGTCCGGGTCGACGCCAACGCCAATGAACCTGAGGTCCTCCCCGGCCTTGACGGTCAGGGTGCCGTTCTTGAGTCCCGGGCCCTCTATCCAGGCCTTAGGTGGCTGGTTGACATGCTTGACCGTGATGTTCCAACTTGCCGTTACCATCATGCCGGTCTTGCTGTCAGACACGTCGACCCTCACGGTATGGTTGCCTGCGGAACCGACCGCCATCTCGAGGTCGAAGGACTGGGACCCGCCAGCCTCGCGGGGGTACCCGTTGACGTACCAGTCATAGACCAGCGCCGATGGCCCGTTGTCCGGGTCGAACACCTGCACCGTGAACGTGACAACATTCCCCTCGAGGACCTCGATGGGCTGGTCCATGGGCGGGTCTGTGTACGTGAGCCTCGGGCCCTTGGGCACGCAGCCCACGTCCACATCGGCATAGGCCACGGTGGACAGGCCGTAGGTGTCCTTCGCTGTGAACATGACCCTCTCAACGCCGCACCAGTCGGGCCTGGCCTCGAACTGGAATGTCTCCCTGTCGACCTGCGCCGCCAAGATGTTCGGGCCCGTCGAAGCGACCTTGTACGTCAGCATACCGCTGTCCATCCTGTCCGTATCATGGGCGTACTGGTCCAGCCTTATCGTGAGGGTCCCGTCCTCCTTGAAGCCGAACCTGTCCGGAAGGGCCCATTGGGGCGCATGGCCCGGGCCCCGGTTGACCTTTATCGTGAGGTCCACCGTCGGGGATGCCTCGGAGGTCCTGCCGGCGAAGGGCCAGGCGCTCAACCGGACCATCGTCTGGAGCTCGACCTCCCGCGCCTTGGCGTCGTCCGTGAGCGACAGCACGAGCGTCGAGGGCACGCCGGAGGTCACTGGGTTCCTGCCGGGCGCGATCCTCACGATGCCCTTAACGACCGCGTAGTCCAGGTGCTGGCCCTTCAGGGGCGCGTCGGAGCCGGGGCCAGTCCCGTTGGTCAGTCCCGTGTCGCCGATGGCGCTCGTAAAGGTCCTCTGGACACCATCACCATCGACGGAGAACTCTATTATGTGGCCCAGCGGGTCGCTGAATACCTTGGACAGGTCTATGGAGGTGTCCGTCTCGTGGACCTCGTAAGTAAGGACGATGGGGATGGGGAAGGCGTGGGCCGCATCGAACGGCGGGAGCACCTTGACCTTGTAGCATGCGCAGTTCGTGACCGTGATGTCGTAAGCGATGCTCGTCGACAGCCCGTACTTGCTCTCGGTGGCGGTCAGGACGAGCCTGCCGTTGCCCTCGAACCGAGGCCAGGGTGTCAGAACGACCTTGCCGTCCTTGATGCCTACATCCAGACCGTCCTGCAGCCCTGTCCCATTCCCGTCCTCGATAGTATAGGAATAGGTCAGCTGGTCCCCCTCGGGGTCATAGAACAGCTGGGTGATGTTGACGAGTTCCCGGGGGCCGGAGTCCGTGAGCTGGACATCGCCCGAGGGACCGACACCCTGCACCACCACCGGGGGCCGATCGGTGAAGACCTCTATGTTGTAGGGCCCCCCTCCCGGCGCATCGCCCGAGAGGCCCACCTCGATGTATATAGGCCCGTTGGTCTCCGGTATCATCGCCAGGTCGCCGGAGGGTTCGATGGCGCTGGGCGGATGCTCTCCGGTCCCACTGAACTCATAAGGTTCACCGTCAGGACCGAAGGCATTGAGCACCAGGTGCGGGAGCCCTGAGGAACTGTCATACAGATAGGAGGTCGCCTTGACCACCACGAGCTGGCCCGCCACGGCATACAGCCTGAAGAAATCGTTCAGGTCGCTCAGCGACGGGTCGTAGGTATCGTAACCAACGGAATCCATTGCGTTGGTCCCATGGAGGTCGGACCCGTTGAACACGATGTCCTGGGCCTGGCCAATGCTGCCGTCCGGGATGTCGATTATCGTAATCAGATAGACCGTGAGGTTGTAGGGCCCTGTGCCATTCGCGGCCCAAACACGAAGGTAGAAGTCCCCGGCCATCTCCGTGATGTACGACAGGGCCTGCGGGCTACCCGGGGCCGGGTCCGACAGGTCCTGCTTAGGGGCCAGGAGCATCAGATGGCTGTCATAGAGCTCAATGCGATAGTCCGCCTGGGGGCCGGTCCGCATGTAGATCGAAACGAAGCCAGGGTTCTGCTGGCCAAGGGACTCTATCCTAAGCCTGTATATGTCCTGGTAATTCGAAGGATCGGGATCCCCGGAAAGGTTCCCGTACCTGTGGTCGGGGTTGTCGGGGTAGATCCAGACCGCGCTGGACGGCCCGTTGTTCTTGTCCTGGTGCGTGAAGGCTTGCTGCGTGACCGTGGTCCTTAGGTCATAGTTCGTCGGGACGCCGCCTGCATGGAGCCGGATATAGAAGCTGCCGTAGAGGTCCGGTGCGGTGACGACGCTCAGGCTCTGGTTCATGCCGGGTTTGAAGTCGAGCACGAACCCCCACTGGTCCAAGAGCTCCGCCGAGGGCTCCGAGGTCTTCATATCGAAGAGCACCTGCACCTCGAGCCGGTCGGCGATGTGGTTCGTGGTATCGACGTCCAGAATGACCCTGTAGAAATCGTCCATGTCCGCGGGCGAGAGGGACCCGTGGACCTGGCTAGGTGATATGTCTATGAGCGTGGCCTCGACCATGCTGTTGTTGGGCTCGGAGTCCGTGTCCGGGGTCGAGCCCATGGGGTTCACGAAGTCCTCGGCAAGCAGGATGGCCGGTATCCAGGCTAGGACGAACATGAGCACCAGGGCCGTCGAGACGGCCTTCCTGGTAGTTGGCCTAATGGCCGGATAGTTCATGGGGTCGCACCGTATCTCTGAGATAGTCTTTATTTCTAGATATTTATAACTATTCAATTTCTAACATTTTTTAATATATATAAAGTATTGTATAATCCGTTTTATTAACCCCCACTATAATGTCAGGGCTGACCGACATGAAGCTCGTATTCCTTGGCACCGGTGGCTCCTATCCCAGCAAGGAGCGGAACCTGGCCTGCGTGGCCCTCAGGATGATGGATGGCGAGGTCATCCTCTTCGACTGCGCCGAGGGTACACAGCGGCAGATGATGTACACATCGATTAGCTTCATGCAGGTCAGATGCATCCTGCTCTCGCACTTCCACGGGGACCATTTCCTCGGACTGCCCGGCCTCGTCCAGACGATGTACCTGAACGAGCGCAAGGACCCCCTGGACATCTACGGGCCGCCGAAGACGACCTACAGGATCGAACGCCTCCTCGGCCTCGGCCACTTCGACCCGACCTTCGAGATCCATGTCCACGACCTTGAGGGCGGAGAGGTCGTGCAGCGCAGCGGCTACAAGCTCACTGCCACCTGGGCCCAACATGGGGTCCCCGACATGGCCTTCTCCATCGAGGAGGACCCGAGGCCCGGCCGTTTCGACAAGCCGAAGGCACTGGCCCTGGGCATCCCCGAGGGTCCCCTGTTCGGGAAGCTCCAGCGGGGCGAGACGGTCACCGTCAAGGGGAAGACCTTCACATCCGACATGGTCCTGGGGCCGACGCGCCGCGGGCGCAAGGTGGTTTACACTGGGGATACGGCCCCGTGCAAGGCCGTGGAGGAGCTGGCCCAGGGGGCGGACGCGCTCATCCACGATTCCACCGGGGCCTCGGACCTGGAGGACCGGATGAACGAGTGGGGTCACACGAGCTCCCGCCAGGCCGCGGAGATAGCGAAGAGGGCCGGTGTGAAGCTGCTCTTCCTGACGCATATCTCGCCGAGGTACCGCGAGGAGGAATCGAAGGGGCTCCTCGAAGAGGCCAAGGCCATCTTCCCGGAGACCTTCCTGGCCAAGGACTTCTACGAACATGACATACCATTTCCAGAATGAGAAAGATTTAACCCCCTTGAGTTGCTTTTCGGTCCGTCGCGATTGACCAGGGGAAAATCATATGGAAGACATCGCTAAGGAGCTCGAGGAGTTCTTGCAGACGCCCGGGATCTCAGGTTTTGAGGACGACATCAGGGAGCTCATCAAGAGGAAGATATCAGAGATCGAGGGCGTTCCGAGATTAAGGGTCGACGACATGGGCAACGTCATCGTGGCCTTCAACGAGGGCAAGCAGAAGGTCCGCCACGTCCTCGTGGTCGCTCACATGGACGAGCTCGGACTTCTGGTCACGAAGATCAACGAGGATGGCTCCCTGTGTTTCCGAAAAATGGGGGGCATAGATGATAGGACCCTGGTCAGCCGCATCGTGAAGATAAAGACCAGGAAGGGCATCGTCACAGGCGTCATTGGCATCAAGCCTCCCCACCTGATAACCGATCCAACTGAGCTGACGAAGGCCATCCCGGCCAAGGAGATGCGCATCGACCTTGGGACCACCAACCGGAAGGAGACCGAGGCCCTTGGCGTGGAACCCTTCAATCCAATTGTCACGAAGAAGGACATCGATTACATGCGGAAACGGACCATCGTCGGCCGTGGCCTCGACGACAGGTTCGGTTGCGTGGCCATCCTTGAGGTCCTCAGGAACATCGCAAAGAAGGCCGAGAAGCTGCCCATCCAGCTCACCTTCGCATGGTCCGTCCAGGAGGAAATAGGCCTTAGGGGGGCCCATGCGCTGGCCCACAGGCTAAGGCCGGACGTGGTCTTCGCCGTCGACAGCGGCTCTGCCACCGATGGTCCCGAGGGCATAGTCCCGAAGGAGATGACACCCTTCATAATGGGCAAGGGCCCGGGCATCAGGCTCGTGGACAACCTGGCCGTGGCCTCGCCCGTGCTGCGCAACTTCGTTTGTCAGGTTGCAAAGAAGAACAAGCTGCCCCTGCAGACCATGGTCACCGGAGGCTCGACGGACGCCGCGGCCATCCAGAACGTCGGCTGCGCCGTCATGCCGCTGATACTTCCTCTGCGCTACACCCACTCGACGGTCGAATGCATAAACATCGGCGACCTGGAGAACCTCGTCAAGCTCATGACGAAGGTCCTGGAGGGGATCGGAGGGCTCAAGTGAAGGGTCCCCATCTCGACAATTCCAAAACCCTCCGAAAACATTTAAATATCATGGACATCTGTTGATTGTCCCGCAATAAAAAGACCAATCGAGGGAACCTACCAATGGTGCTCGACAACCTGGCCGAATCACTGAGGTCCACGCTGCGCAAGATAGCCAACGCCACGCACGTAGACAAGAACCTCATCAAGGAGGTCGTCAAGGAGATCCAGCGCGCCCTCCTCCAGGCCGATGTCAACGTCAAGCTCGTCCTCGCGCTGACCAAGGAGATCGAGCGCCGGGCCCTGGAGGAGACACCCCCGTCCGGACGGAACTCCCGCGACCACGTCATCAGCATCGTCTATGAGGAACTAGTTAAAATCCTCGGGGCCTCCAAGGACGTCCCCCTCAAGAAGCAGCGCATCATGCTTGTCGGTCTTTACGGGCAAGGTAAAACAACGACCTGCGGCAAGCTGGCCCGTTACTTCCAGAAGCGCGGCCTCAAGACGGCGCTCATAGCCAGCGATGTCCACAGGCCCGCCGCCTATGACCAGCTGTCGCAGATAGCCACAAAGGTAAAGGTGCCCATTTTCGGCGACCCGAAGGAGAAGTCAGCCACGAAGATAGTCCGCGAGGGCCTGGAGCAGTTCAAGGACTTCGATGTCATAATCATAGACACGAGCGGCCGCCATGGCCTGGAACCGGACCTCATCGAGGAGATGAAGGACATAGCCAAGGTCTCCAAGCCTGACCACAAGCTCCTGGTCATGGACGCCACCATAGGCCAGCAGGGCGGCCCCCAGGCAAAAGCCTTCCATGATGCCGTGGACATCACCGGTGTCGTCATCACCAAACTGGACGGCACGGCAAAGGGCGGAGGCGCCCTGAGCGCCGTCCAAACCACCAAGGCCCCGGTGGTCTTCATAGGGACCGGGGAGCACCTCGACGACCTGGAGAAGTTCGACCCGGACCGGTTCATCAGCCGGTTACTGGGCATGGGCGACATCAAGGCCCTGCTGGAGAGGGCCGAGGGCGTCCTGGACGAGGCCACGGCCGAGGAGACGGCCCGACGGTTGCTCAGTGGGAAGTTCACGCTCAGGGACATGTTCCAGCAGATGGAGGCCATCGGCAAGATGGGCACGCTCTCCAAGCTCTGGGAGATGATGCCCTGGGTCCCGAAGAACATCGACCAGGAGAGGATGCAGATCACCCAGGACCTCCTGGGGCGCTTCCGCGTTATCATGCAGTCCATGACCGACGAGGAGATGGACAACCCGAACATCATCAAGTTCTCGCGACTGAAGAGGATCGCCCGGGGCGCCGGCGTGGACATGAAGGACGTCAAGGAGCTTCTGAAATACCACAAGAACGCCAAGAAGCAGATCAAGGACATGACGACGGACCGCAAGAAGCGTAAGATGCTCATGAAGATGATGGAGGACGGCGGCAACTTCGGCCCGCAGTGATCCTTCCCCGGTCCCGGTGTTCCCCGTGACGCGCACATTCGTCATCATAGGCAACAAGGCCGCCACAGCGTCGTTCACCCTCGACGACCTTTCCGGTGCTGCGGGTCGCATGGACCTTCTGTGCAGGGCCGTCGGGGCGGCGTTCTTCATATCGCATGACATGCGGCGTGATGTCGTCGTATACCTCGTGCTCCTGGGCCCTCCTACGCCTCCTCGGTGCGTCCGCATCGCGGGCCCTGAGGTCAGGAACATGAACCCGGACGAGAGGAACATCGCAGGCCTTATCCGGAAGGCACTCTCGGTCGAGGACATCGATCCCGGCTGGTCAAGGTCCTCGCCGGGCATCCAGGTCTCCTCGAAGGACCTCAAAGCGGTCATTGACGAGGTCGCACCGAGGCCTGGACTTGACACGATATATCTTCGAGAGGATGGCGAGCCAATCGAGAAGGCCCAGCTTGGCAAGGACACGGTCCTCCTTCTCGGCGACCACATGGGACCGACACCTGAGCAGGAAGCGCTATTAAAGGGCTGGCACACTGTCAGTCTCGGGAAAAAGAGTTACCACACTGACCACTGCGTGGCCGTCGTGAACCGCGAGCTGGATAAAAGGGAAGGCTAGGTGCTCATCGTTTCCGATAGTGCTCGCATTCCACGATATTCACGATATTCCCGAATACCTCGGCCTTCTTCTCCTTCATCTTCGGTTGCTTTCTTTCGATGTGGTAGATACAGACCTCTTTGTGGATGCACTCATCGCATTTGGTCTTGTCGAGGACGAAATTGCCCTGACCGCCTTGATTCGACATGTCCTCCATCCCCTAGGTCCAATGCTGATTTCCACATCTTTAAAGCGTTCGTGGCAGAAATAGATGTTCATTAAATAAAAGGCGTTTATCTCTCTTCTGTAAGGCCTTAACCGAAAACATTAAATTCTAGTAATTCATATAAGTTATTACAGAAGGGCCCAAAATGAATGGAGAGAAGCATCTCGAAAAAGCGAAGAGAATCGATGAAAGCCAAAAGGACCTGAATCCGAAGACCGCCTGGGAGGCTATTATTGAGATAGTTTACGGAGCGGCATTCAATTATATCGCCTACTTATGTGAAAAGGAGTTCGGTGAGCATATGGAAACTAATAAGGGACTTGCAAGATTCCTCGAACAAAAAGGACTCCACGATGTCGCCGAACTATTCAGAACACTCGACCATGAACGGGTGAGCAAATGGTATGGCGGTCAAGATGACGGAGATGCCGTCAGAGACGCACGAAAGATTCTCAAAAAAATAAAGGCTCGGGCAGGAATCGAATGATGCTGAAGCGGGACAGTAATCTCATCGAGGCCTTCATCGAGAAGGTGCGGACGATTCCTAAAGTACGAGGGGCGGTCCTGTTCGGTTCAATGGCCAGGGGCGATTCCAATCGCCAATCTGATATAGATATACTTCTGGTGATAGACGATCCAAAGCCCAGACGATTCCTCACGCAGGTCGTTCATACGATCTCAGGGCTCCATCCCCATAGGGAAATCCAGGTGACACTGACAAACCTCAAGGATAGGGACGAGAATTTCCTCAGGAACGTTTTCAAAGAGGGGAGAATCCTGTTCGGTAGCTTTCTCTTGGATACGGATGGCATTGCTCTGAAACACTATCTCCTAGTTGCGTACGACCTTTCCGGGGCTAACCCGGTGAAACAGGTGAGAGTGTCTCGAAAGGTTCACGGTTATAGGTCTAGGAAGACCGTTGATGGGAAGATGAAGGAATATAGATATAAAGGATTGAAAGGGATGGAGGGCGTGACGGTCATTTCCCAGGGCACGATTCTTCTGCCGATCGAGATGGGCAAGGAATTCATCAAAGAACTCGATGCCTTGAAGGTGAAACGCACGGTCATCGAAGTCTATCTCTAATACGTTGGGACTACTTCAATCGAAATGCTGGTATATCCCGAAGTGCATTGAGCAGAGGGACATCCGATGACCGGTCTCAGATATTCTCTTAAGTTCGACAAGGCCGCCTACCGAGTTGGCGAGAGGATACAGGTCGTGGAGGAGCTCGAGAATGCCTCCAAGATGGGAGTCAACTTCGACGGCGGGAGCATCAGCGTCCATTATCTCGTCGTCGACATCGACGGTAAGAATATCGATGAATGGCCTTACACAGACATCCACTGCGCCCCGCCGGGCCCCGAGGCCTTCTGGAAGCTCGCGGCGGGCGAGACCTTCAGGTCCGCCTACTCGATCCCTATCGAGGACAAGGAATGGGTCGGCTTCGGCGTGCCCGACACCAGATATAAGGGCACCGCCCTGGAGGTCACCCGGACGGCCGGTGATTCCATCTACCGGCTCGAAAAGGTCCCCGGCACATACACGATAATCAAAAAGTTCTATACCATGGGATGGTCGAAGGACCGGGCCAAACAGTTCGGCATCAAGGACCTCTTCGAGGGCGAACTGAGGTCCCCACCACTGAGGATAAACGTTTCCCGGACGTGACGGACGAAGGTCCCGCACCCACAAGATTGATTTTCAAGGATGCTGATATGGGTCACCCGGGAACATGGTATTCCACGATAAGAAGCGCTGCCACTGCCACAAGCCGAGGCACAAGAGACCGTCGCTCATCCTCACATGCGATGTCGTACTCGGGCTCATGATGGCGATCTTCATCTTCTTCCTGCTTTACATCGTCATTTTGCCGAGATTAGGCGTTAAGATCGATTTTGGCCTCATTGTCAACTCCCTGAATTCCGGCATTGTTTTCATGGTCATCCTGCTCGTATCGAACCTGGCCTGGGCTGTCTATTACGGATGCCAAAAGTCCAAGGCCGGCGTCCTCCTAGCCCTGCTCACGACGCTGACCGTGATCTACTCCTATTTCATAAAATGAACCGACACAAGTGTTTTAAATCCCTTGATTTCTTATAGCTATTCGAAGAGGTAAGTCCGGATGCCAGGCGACCCGACGAAGATGCTTGCCGAGATCGAGGCCCTCAAGGAATCCCTGAAAGGGGCCTCCGGCAAGGAGAAGGCCCGATTGTTCGAGAAGATGGGGGACGTCTACGCCGATGCCGAGAAGGTCAACAAGGCCGAGATATGCTATAAACAGGCCATGGAGGCGGGCGCGACCGGCACGACCATCACCAGGAAGTACGCCGAGGCCCTGACCTTCACAGGCCAGACAATAAAGGCCACCCAGGTCCTCGATGCCGCCCTGGCCAACACCACAGAGAGGCTCGACAAGGCCCTGCTATATATCCAAAGGGCCAAGCTGAAGATCAATGTCGCCGAGTACGAGGAGGGCCGGAAGAGCGGCGAGCTCGCCATCGAAATTCTAGAGAAGGATTACTCCAAGGGTCGGGCCCTCATGGACGCCTATGCCGACGCGAACAACATCGCAGGCCTGTGCCTCTGGGAGCTCGGACGGTGCGAGCAGGCCCTCAAGAGGCTCGACACGTCGGCAAAGACCTACGCGTCCTTCAACGACGACAAGGGCGTCGGCAAGGCGAGGGCGAACAAAGGCCTGGTCCTATACCAGCTCGGCAGGTTCGACGAGGCCATGGAATTGTACGAGGAGGCCATAAAGCTCGACGAGAAGACAGGCGGGACCTTCAATAGAGGCCACTGCCAGAACAACCTCGGGCTCATACGGCTGGCCCAGGGCGACCTGGACGAGGCCGAAAGATGCTTCCAGGACGGTAACAAGTCCTACTCCAAGCACGGCTACACGCGCGGTCTCCACATGACCGAACTGAACCTCATGGACCTGTACATCGAGAAGGGCGACATGATACGGGCCAGCATGTGGGCCGAGCGGGCGCTGAAGGGCTTCCAGGGCCTGAAGGAGGAGGGGCGCATCGCCTGGGTCAAGACCGGCATGGCGAGGGTCCAGATGGCCAAGGATGACCTGGCCCTGGCCGAGAGGTACGCCACCGAGGCCGTCAAGGGTGCCCAGAGGGCCAAGGCCCGTGAGACCGAGGCCTACGCGTTAAGGGTCCTGGCCCTCATCGAGCTCAAGAAGGGCGACAGGGACCGGGCCGAGACCCTGCTCCGGCGGGGCCTCGAGATATTCCGTTCCGTGGACCATGTGTTCGAGACCGGCCGGACGCTCAAGGAGTTGGCTGTCGTCCTCAAGGCCAAGGGTTCCCTTTCCGAGGCCGAGAAGAATGCCGCTGAGGCCAGGAAGATCCTGACAACGGTCGGGGCGAAGCTGGAGCTCGAGCGCCTCGAGAAGGACCTCGGCGGGAAGACCGGCTGATGCCGGGGACCCCTAGGATAATATTAATCTATCGATCAATGGATGTCCAGGTACAGCAAGGCGGAAGCGGTGGCCGAACATGAACAAGGTCCTGATGTTCGTATTGATTTTCGTGGCCCTGGGGCTGCTCGCCTACGGTGCCATCAACCTCATCGCCTATGACCCGAACAACCCGCAGTACAACATGAACGGCGTCATCGGCGCGGTGCTGATCATCATCGCCATCGTCATCTTCGTCATCGTCTATCTCGACAGCCGCAAGGAGGCCAGCAGGCCCGTCATAGTCCAGCAGAACGTCAATGTCCAGATGTCAGGCTCGGGCCAGCTCCGGGAAAAGAAGATGGCCTGCAGGTCCTGCGGCGCTCCCATCGAGGAGAAGGACATCAAGCTCATCTCGGGCGGCCTCATGTACACATGTTCCTATTGCGGTTCCACCGGGGCCCTTGAGGAAGAGCCAAAATGGTAGGAGGGGTCGGATGGTCGATAAGTCCCGCGGTCCAGTTCGAAGGGCCCTGCTAATGGTCATCATCATGCTCGCGGTCCAGCTTCCGGTCCTCACATTGTTGCCGGCACCGGTCAAGGCCCTGAACTACGACTTCTCGTGCAAGGAGGAGGACGTCGTCGTCCACGTGCTCCAGGACGGCGGCATCGACATCGACTACAGCATCACCTTCGTCAACTATGGCAGCCTGGACGGCGTCGACATCGGCCTGCCGAACCGCTTCTACGACAAGGGCAGCGCCAGGGCCTCGATCGTGGTCGGGACCAGCATCTATCCGCAGACGGACATCGAGAAGTCCCCATACGTTCCGATAGGCCTCGCCGTCAACATCGACTCGATGACCCGGAGCATGATCGAACAATACGGCACGACCTTCACGCTGAACTTCCATGTGAAAAACCCGCACATGGTCTACGAGAACGAGCTCAAGTCCGGCACCGTGGGCATCAAGTTCAGGCCCACCTGGTTCGACACGAGCTCCCAGAGGGGCCCGACAGGCAAACTGTCGACGAAGGTCTTCTTCCCCCCGTCCTTCGCGGACATCCCCACGGCGGTCTATCTCCAAAACCATATGTGGGACACGATCTACATGGACCATGACACCGGCATGGTCGTGGCCATCTGGAACAGGACCAACGTCGGCGGCAATGCCCAGTCCAACGGGGACTACGATGTCGGCGTCGGGTTCCCCAAGCAGTACGTCAGCCAGTACTTCAAGCACGATTGGTGGGAGGACCTCCAGAACTCCTTCGCGGCTCTCGGCGACCTCTGCATAACGATAGCGCCGTGCCTCATCTTCGGCGTCATCTTCGCGAGCGTCTTCGTCTACGGCTACATATCGCAAAGAAAGAGAGCCAAGGACTATTTCGAGCCCAAGCTCTCCGTGGTGGGCGCGGGACCCAGACGCGACCTCACGGCCGTGGAGGCCGCCATCGTGCTTGAGCGGCCGCTCTCCATGGTCGCGACGATGATACTCTTCGGCCTCCTGAAGAAGGGCCGCCTGGAGGTCATCGAGGACAATCCCATAAGGCTGAAGCGCCTCGCCACCAGCGGCGACTACGAGTACGAGACCGATTACATCAACAGCATTTCCCCGACGGGCCTCATGGACCGGATCGTGCTCCAGGAGACTCTCGTCACGCTCGTCAACGCCACCCAGACGAAGCTCCAGGGCTTCGACTTCGATGCCACCAAGGCCTACTACAACGGGATCTGCGAGCGGGCATGGGCCCAGGTCAAGGCGGCCGGGACCCCTGAGGAGTTCTCCCAGGGACTAGATAAGATGAACGAGTGGATGATGCTGGACGACCACTACTACAACAGGATGGACAGCGTCTATGTCGGGCTGCCATACTACATACCCGGCCCAGGGCCGACGCCAGGGACCCACACGGGCCATGTAGGCAGCGTCTGGGGCAAGGGCGGCGGCTTCAACCCGCAGCAGTCCGCCCAGCGCTACATCTCGCAGGTCAAGTCGGCCAGCCGCAACCTCACAAGCAACATGAAGGCGCTCAGCCAGGATGTCACGACCAAGACGAACCCGATGCCGGTATCGTCGGGCCACGGCGGTGGCGGTGGCGGCGGGTGCGCCTGTGCCTGCGCCTGCGCATGCGCCTGTGCAGGGGGTGGCAGGTGATGGGCCTCAAGGAATGGTGGGAGGATTACGTCAACATCGGCCTCAAGCCCGGGGTCCACAAGTACGACGGCCGCGACGAGCTCCAGGGCCACAGGTTCCACCTGCGCGTGGACACCGAGGAGAAGGGCGTCCTGCTCATCGATGCATCGAAGATAATATTCCTGAACGGCACGGCCCTGGACTTCGTCCGTTGCGCCCTGGAGGACCGGTCAGACCATGACATGGTCCGCTACATGAGGAGGCGCTACAGGAAGGTCGAGAAGGCCGTCCTCGTCAAGAACTACGAGGAGGTCAAGGGGCAGCTCCTCGAGGTCCTCAAGGGGAACCTCAACGCATTGGAGATCATCGGCTCTCAGACGCCGTCCATAGGCGCCGACGAGCTTCCCGCGCCGTACCGCATGGACCTGGCCCTGACGTACAAGTGCAACAACGATTGCGGCCACTGCTACAACGAGGAGGAACGCAAGGGCAAGGAGGAGCTCACGCTCGAACAATGGCAGAAGGTCATAGACAAGCTCTGGGACAAGGGCGTCCCCCACATCGTCTTCACCGGCGGGGAACCGACGCTGTTCAAGGGCCTGAGGGACCTCGTCATCCACTCCGAGGAGCACGGCCAGGTGACGGGAATGATCACCAACGGGAGGAACCTGGCCAAGAAGGGTTTCCTCAAGGACCTCGTCGAGGTCGGGCTGGACCATGTGCAGATCACGGTCCTGTCGCACAGGGAGAGCGTGCACGACAAGCTCGCCGGCTGCGAGGGGGCCTGGAAGGAGACCATCGCAGGGCTGAAAGTAGCCCTGAAGGAGGACCTCTACGTCAACACGAACACGACCATCATGAAATCCAACGCCGCCGAGATGGAGGACACCATGCGTTTCCTCATCGGCCTCGGCGTCAAGAACATAGCCTTCAACGCGATAATTCGTTCCGGCAAAGGCGTGAACACCGAGGCGCTGACCTGCGAGGAGCTCGAGCCGCTGGTGGTCAAGCTCAAGGCCATGGCCGACCAGGCCCAGGCGACCTTTATCTGGTACACGCCGACGCCCTATTGCGAGCTCAATCCCATCAACAGCGGCCTCGGCATAAAGCAATGCACGGCCTGCTCCATCAACATGGCAATAGAACCCGACGGGACAGTTCTTCCCTGTCAGAGCTGCTACGAACCGCTTGGGAACATCCTGAAGGACCACTGGAAGAACATCTGGAAACATCCGCTATGCAAGGAGATCAGGAAGAGGAAGTACGTCCCTGACAAGTGCAAGGACTGCAACCTTCTGGACGTCTGCGGCGGGGGCTGCCCGCTGGCGCTCAAGCACGGGGACTATCTTTGCACGGACAAGAGCTCATCGACCTGAGGAATAGAATATCTCTCATCATTTTAGCCTTTTTTCTCACCAATCGCTTTCCTGAATCGCTTTTTGATGTCCTCAATGACCACATCGAACTCCGGCAATCGACCGATGACCTTATTTCTAAGGTCGGTCTCCCACAGACCCCTTTTTTCCTCCAATGCAGAGGTGAGCCCTTCGAGCGAGAATGCTGAATCGTATAATTTCAATTTCCTGTCTACGAGTTGCTCTTCAATATCAACACCGCTATCCAATAAAAACCAGAGGTCAAATACATCCCTTGGTTTGTTCCTTGTCAAAATTGCCCGTACCTTCTCCGCGGTTATTTCCTCCTTATCCATCACGCAAATCTCCATCGGAGGGATCTCATTGTATAACGAGCGGTACTGAACCATCTTGTGCTCCCTCGGCCATTCCCTCGAGCTGAAGTCCATTGGCAACCGGGCGAGCGATTCACGCGAACCATTGTACAAAGGCCCTTTGATCATGAAGACAATGGTCGCTCCCCGTTGATGGGCCTCCAACTGCGCCGTCACGACCTCGATGTTCAAAAGTCCGAAGGATCGGCCCACTCGCTTCTTTAGCATCTCATAATCGAACTTCCGTTTATTGATGGAGAAGTCAAGGTCCTCGCTGAACCTATTCAATTTGTAGAACTTATACAGAGCGGTACCTCCCTTGAACACCAGCGCCGTCCTGTACCTTGAGATCTCGTTCAGGCAGATATCATTGAGATAATCCTTCTCAGTGTAGGCCAAGGGCAGTTTCTTGAAACGGGACATCTCAACAAGCACAGTCCTTGACAACATCAAGACACCTCCTGCGGCCTCTTGACATTGTCTAGGATCATCCATCTTTTATCTAGCACACCCCGCCTGGGTAGTCCCAAGTCGAGCAACAGGATCGAGGGGGTGATCATTTTTCGAAGGTCCCTGTAAACATCATGGCCGAGATTGCCTAGCATATGGCCCATCCTTTTTGCCAATTTGCTGTTCTCACAACGCAATATGAACTCAACTAACCTTTTCACATTTAGTTTCAAGATGTTCTCTCTAAGGATATCAAATATCTCAGAGGCCGAAATTTTTTCGAAAAGGAGTCCATCCAGGATCGCCTTCTCAGGCGTTGCCATGAATATCTCCTGGTCGCCGAACCTTATTCTGTCGTAACCAAAAAAATATTTTGGTTTTATTCTGAGGAATGTGATCCGCATATTGTCGAGCTCAATTTCCGAACGGAAGACCTTTCGCGTTGTAAGGACCTGTATCTCATAGGATAGTTGGTTCGTGAGCCCATGACGATTAAGTGCAAACCATAACGACATATAGCTAGGCCAGGTCATTCTTGATGCAACAATCATCGGGTCATGATGGACCGTGTAACTGTCCCTGTGTAGCTGCTGGATGTACCCATTCTTCCTCAATCTGAATAGTCGGACCTTTGCTGACCCATGTTTGATGTCCGCAATGTTCTCAAATGTGGCCAGGTCGAAGACCGGATATCTCTTCAATTGCTCGATGAGCTCATGAGCATTCACAAATGATAATATCGACGCATAAGTATTTAAACATTTCCATGATGGTTAACAAAAATGATAACCATCATGGAACGCGGCCCTTAGAGCCGATCGCGTAGAATATCGGGTTGTAATGGAACAGGATACCTTTTTCTATCGCTTCCTTCCAGACCTTCTCGATACCTTCCAACCGGGCCTTATCCACCGGCCCTGTTATCGCCCTGATGAGCCTGCGCTGGTCCTCGAACTCCTCCTGAAGTTGCTTAGGGTCCCATACACCAGGATGCGCCCCGACCTCGGCCTCGAGGCCAGCCTCCTTGAAGAGGCCTCGGAGCCTCCTGCCCATGAAGGGGTCGCTGCCCGAGGCCCTCAGTCCCTTAATGAGGATCTCCCTTAGGCCATCGAGCCCTTCCGGGTGGTCGATCCACGCGCCGTAGTCCGGCTCCGCCAGGGCCACGACCCATCTCTTTGAGACGCGCCTCATCTCCATCAAGACCTTCAATGGGTCCTTCACGAGCAACAGCAGGAACGAGCAGTAGACGATGTCGAACTCCCCGTCCTTGAACGGGAGCTCCTCGCCGCGGCCCTGCACGACGTTCAGGCCCCTGGCCTTGCACATCGACACCATGTCCTGGTCGATGTCGATGCCCCGGATGTCCAAAAGCGGCTTGAGCATGTCCATGACGAACCCGGGGCCGCATCCCACCTCCAGGGCCTTCGGCCTCATCTTGCACTTCTTGCCAGTGAGCATCTTGTTCTCGAAGAGCCAGAGCCACGATTCCTTGAGCCAAAGGCTCTGCCTTCTCAGCTGTATGATCAGGTCTGCCTTCGGGTCCTCTTCCATGGGTGCTCGATGGCCTGGCGGCGATAAATCGTTTTCGCAGGGTAAAATCAGCCATGTAAACAGGGTGAATCGCTCATTCCCTGCTGTTCCTGTTCGGGGCTGGGACCTCCAACCGGCCCCCTTTCTCCTTATTATTTAACTATAAGATTATTTGAATTAAAATGCCCTGAAATCGCTTTAAAAACGATTATAGAGGACTATAGGGAATGCGAACATCTGCTTCCATCCGTTTCGAATATCTTGGCGACTAGGGCCCCTATTTTCATTGTTAATGGCAATCACCTCATCTCACCACTTTAAACTACTATTCATTCATAATCTCATGGATAGTACAATTAATTATATATACTTCCGTGAATGAATATAGGTTAGATTATTATGTATAATATTTCTAATTCTCATCGTTGTTTCCATATTATCATAGTGATTATTATACTTATTTTTGGACCATATTTAAGTTTGAATGAGAAAGCAATTGATGTGACTAAATTAACTGATATAAAAATATTAACCGGGCATAGTAAGAATGTTTATTCGGTTGCATGGAGTCCTGATGGAACAAAAATTGTTTCAGGTTCTCAAGATGGCACAATTAAAATATGGAATGCAATAACTGGTGTAAATATAAAGACCTTCACTGGGCAATCTGATGTCTACTCAGTTGATTGGAGTCCTAATGGAAAAGATATCGTTTCCGGGTCAAGAGATGGCACAATTGGAATTTGGAATGCTACAACAGGTGTAAATCTGAGGATAATAAATGCGACGGAAAATGTGGTCAGAGCAGTTGCATGGAGTCCCAATAGTAGCTATATTGTTTCCTCTGATGCTACCCTTCTTATTACAGTAAATGAAATACATATTTGGGATGCAACAACTGGAATAAACCTAAAAACAATTAACAATAATGATTCGATATATTCAGTTGACTGGAGCCCTAATGGGAGTTTAATTGCCTCTGGGTCCCAGGATAAAACAATTAAAATATGGAACACTACAACTGGAATCAATTTGAAGACCTTCACTGGCCATATTAGCGAGATTTGGGCTGTCGCATGGAGCCCCGACGGGAAGAAAATTGCTTCAGGATCGGTTGATAGAACAATCAAGATTTGGGATATTGTTACTGGAACAAATCTTAACACACTTACAGGTCACAATGATTATGTTGCATCGGTCGCATGGAGCCCCGATGGAAGCAAAATTGTCTCCGGCTCTTGGGATAAAACGATCAAGATTTGGAATGCGACCTCCGGTTTATTGTTAAAAACTCTTGATAATAATCCGTCACATATAAACTCGGTGGCTTGGAGTCCAGATGGAAATAAAATTGCATCTTGTGCCGGTAAGAATATCACGATATGGGCTGAAGGTTTTCCTAATGTCTTTATAAAAAGCCTAACCGTTGATAAATCAATAATTACCTTGGGCGAGTCAATAATTATTAACGCAACTATAGAAAATAATGGCACGGCAGATGCAAAGAATGTAGATATTAAATTTTATGAGGATTCCATTCTTCTTGGAATAAATTCAATGAATGTCAGTCGTGGTGATATTGAAATTACACAATGCAAATTAATAAAACCTCAATTGGGGAAGCATCTTATTCTGGCTGAAGCAGCTAATAGTAAAAAGAATATAACAATCACAGTATTAGGAATACCTAATGTTTTTGTAGAGAATATTACTGTGAATAAATTAAATATCACGATAGGAGAAGCTTTAACCATTTTTGCTCTTATTAACAATAATGGTTCGGCAAATGCCAGTCAATTTGCGGTGATTTTTAATGATGGAAATAATTTAATTGAAATTAAATATATCAATATTAGTGTTTATGATAAGAATTCAATAAATTGCATTTGGCAAACGAGTAATGCAACTTCTTTAGGGGTTCATACTCTTCAAGTTGTTGCTGGATTAAGCATGAAAAAAATAACTGTTAATGTCATTGGTCAACCAAATATATTTATAAAAGATTTTTTTTCAGATAGATATAATATATCGACGGGAGAAACCATAAATCTCACAGTAATATTAGAAAACAATGGGACAGCCGATGCAATAAATATTAAAGTTGAATTTTATGATAATACAAAATTTGTTGCAATGAAAAATCTAAATGTCAATCGAGATAATATAAATATCACAAATATATTTTGGAAGACCACAAATGCTACTACCATTGGTTCTCATAATCTAAGAATTGTTATTGGAAAAATGGAAAAGGAATTGATAATCCTTGTCAATGGAATTGTCGATATTCATACTAAGAAGATATATGTTGATAAATCGAATTTCACCGTGGGAGATAATATAACCATCACAATAATAATAGAAAACAATGGGACAAGTAATGCAACAAATATCTTAGTAAAATTCTATGACGGAACAAGCCTCATTGAAATGAGGAATATTTCAATATCAAAAAATGAAACAAAAATTCTTATTATAAATTGGAGTACACAGAAATGGAAGCCCGGACAACATACAATCATAGTAGTTATAGGATCAAATATAAAAACCACAAATGTGAATGTAAAGCCACTAACAACTTCTGTGGTGGATAAAGGAATTTTGGTATGGATTGTATTTATTTTATATTTAATTATAATATTAATTATTTTTATTAAAAATATCAATAGCGACAAAAATGTTAAAAAATAAATTTTTAACGATAATATCTTAAAATTGCATAAATTTATTAATAAAATATTAAAAATCTAAATGCGATTAATGTATTGTATCACAATTTTGATAATTAAAATTTAAAGTAACTGATTAGGTTCTCGCTGCAAAGTTACCTAATGACCGCCGACTCAATTGGTCCTGAAGCCATTCGACGAAATTCACTCCTCTTTTCTTGCAGGTCATGAAGAGGGTCATCAATGTTTCAAATGCCTTAGGCCTTGTACTTGATTAACTGTGCATTTTATTCAATTGACCGACGGTGAATCCCTAGATATCCAACTTCTCCGGAATTGATATCTGCCTAATACTTGAATATGGTCCCAAATAATAGGTGTAGGTGCTTTGGCCTTTTTTAATTTTTCGCCATAAGTTTCGACATTGTAGAACACGATAGAGTTCATCAATAAGGTCAAAGCCAATAAGGCCTCATCGTGGCGACTTGGATCATTGCTCCGCAGTTTACCGCCGTTCCCCCAGAATATAGCCTCGTGAAAACTATTCCACATCTCAGCGTCATTGCATGCATCTCGTATCACTCGTTGAATGTCCTTATCTCCGGCATATCGTAAAAGAAATTCGGTGCGACTGACTTTACCGAGTTCACGAAGTGCCATCATGACGTTAAAACCACTGTCATCAAATAAATGCCATCGTCGTAAAATATCGACTGCGCGAATTTTACCGGTTCTGATTCCTTCCGCCAGTCGGCACATGCTCGGAAAGCCCTGTTCAATGATATCCCACCGGACAGTTCGCAAATTCTTGATATCCGCCCGATTCTTCCCTGATGGTTTGAAAAGTTGAACTCGGGACGGTCTTCGAAATCGTGCCATTATATTTTTATCGACGAGTTCAGCAAGTCCCCAGAGCGGTAGAAATTGGCCTTGCGTATCTCCACATGATGATCGCAATTCCTTGCGAGTTAATGGATGCAATAATTCGTCGAGGACATGCCAGGCTTCCCATTCCTGATTGCCCAGGGATCTCACACGAGTTGCAATTCCATCGTCCCTGCGGAACCAATAAACGGTCATCCCACTTCGGCCTTTTCGATAATGATATCTCGAGAGAAGATTATTCTGAAATGCACCGATGACCCGTCCATCGACAGATACCAACTCACCTGGGCCCCATGGTTTCCCCATCTTCTTCTCGTCCCAAACGCTTAGAAGCCGTCGCAAAGCCGATTCGAGGTTTTCTTTCGTCATATATCCATTCATGAAATTCTGGACTCGGCCTACGAGATATCCGTGTCCGAGCACTGTCGACATCTCGCGAATTCCGACATTCATGCCTTCGGCGATCAATATCCCGGACGCGAGCTTCAAGCGTTCCTCGTTTGAGAGCTGGTGAGGCGATTTCCGGCTCAACTTGAACTCGTCGAGATAATTGGTCGATTTGTGTACCTTCAGAACGACCTCGAGTATCGTAATAAGACGGAAATTCGAAACTAATTCCTGATGCCGCCTCCGATGCCGATCTTCTGCCATATCAGACAGTCGTCGTGCTAATTTCCGTATATTGAGCCGCCCGTCCTTTACTAGTCCCTGGTCTTTGGCGATCTTTTCAAAAGCCGTCCATGCTTTATTCAATTGCCGCCGACGATGTGCGACAAATGCCATCGGGTCAATTGTGTTCGAAATCTCTGGTACATCTGTCCAAACATTCGAGAAACGGCGGCTCAACGAAACAGTGACACGACCGGACCAGAGAAAATCCGCCAATGTTATTATGACCACTGGTTCGAAGACCTGTCGTTTGACCAATAATCCAGAAGGTACTTGCAAGAAAGATACTTTCTCGACGAGGGCCTTCGGGACTTTCTTGTCAAATGGGGAAAAACCAAGGACTTCCTGTAGTGCCTGGACTATTTCATTGGCGTGTTGGTTATGACCATGGAAATGGATCCCTACAAGTCGGCGGGCGATCTTGCGAGTATACGCCCCCCGGCTACCTATGAGATGATAGAGGCGATTCCGGTCCAAGGTTGTTTCTCTATCTCGGGAAAGTCGGGATAACGTCTTTTGATGTGGCAGAAGCGGTGTTGGAGTTCCGAGCGCAAGAGCCTCACCAATCGCATTCTGTAATGCTCGGATATGGCGGCCCGATTTCTCCAGTAACGCGAGGCTCTCCTCTCGACGATTTTCTTCGACCTCTTCGCGTATGCGCGAATTCAATAGACGTGCTTTACGAATAAAACATAGGAGAATGGCATCGAGGCTCTCCTGAAGCCGCACCGCTAAATAGAACGGCAAAGCTTGCAGCATTTTTCGTTTTTCCCACCGGTCGAGAATAGACGGTGGATGTCGTTCCACAAAGTGGTATAGATCCTGAGCATTGGGGTCTGACAATAATATTGCAGGATTGAGATTGTTCTTTATCAATATTTTCGATAACTCACAAAAAATCCTATGTTCTTCGGCCATCTTTGGCAAGTTCGCTCGGCCGACAGACGCCGAAGGATATTTGAGCAGGTCATGTGCGGCGGTCCAACGTTTGATGATCGGAAGTTTATCGATGGTGACACCGAGCGTGTTTTCCAAACGCGTGATGCGGGCTTCACCCTCATCTTGTCGGAAAATACGCTTTGCGGCTCCAAAAGCTCGTCGAAAACGATACGCCGATGGCATTACGATTTGTTGTTGGACCATGGCGGAGATGGCATTCTTTTTAAGGTCATTAGGTGCATTCTCGGGATCCAATATCCGATTCTTGAATTGAGAAACCATCCAATCAATTAGCTTCTTTCCTTTGATGTTCTTGAGTTTATTATTCCGTCTATAAATCGACCATAGCCTACTCATCGTAGGTTGGGATGGTAGTCGGGGGACACCGCCTTTTGGAGGATGACCAATATGCCATTGTTTCTTGAACTTGACATATGACATCCTTGCATATCGACGGTATATCGTATCGATTACAGAAAAAGCACGCTTCCAAGGTCCTCGGGGCCGCAAATAACCACCGAGGCTTTAATGATTTTTAACCAATAATCCCTTAGCAATCCGGAAGGAGTTATGAATAATCTGCACACTTAATCAAGTACAAGGCCATTATGAGAAATCACCTGTGAAACAGGGTCCTGGAATATTCATTGAATACCTTTTCGACCCATGTTCCACACTATTTGAACCTTTTATGTTGCACATGAAAAGATGCATCGACGGCGAATGCAATCAAATAGACGGTCAATCAGTTATATACTATGGAAAATGGGTTTAGAGGTATCGAAAAGGCCGTCTAAATAATTGAACAGTGGACGACGACCCAAAGATTACCTCTCGCTTATTTTTTGTGGCCCAATCAGACCATTCAGTACCGGGAAAACACACAGACCCGTTTCATTTTTTCGTATACAGGACAAGGCTAGACCCCTTTCTTCTTGGACAATCTCATTGCCTCGGTAATAAAGAGCGCTACAATTATTATAACAATAAAACCAAGAAGGAACGGACCTACTGTTATTGTACTGGTCGTATATGGCGTTATGGATATCGCAGTTGTATTTCCAGAAACCCCATATGCGTTCTGGGTATTTATTTTATACCAATAAGTATGTCCATTTTTCAATCCTGTATCCGTATATTGTTTTCTAGTAGGTGAGGCAATTAGAGTGTAAATCCCACTTTGAGAATCGGCTCGATAAACATTATATTGAGTAGGTGTTCCGCCACTTGCAAGCGCAGACCATCTCAATATAACCTGTGAGTTTCCTCCTGATGCAGTTAGTCGAGTTGGCATATGAGGTGGATTGCCAAAGGTAATATTTTTCTCATTCGATTTTGGGCCTTCACCAACGGTATTGACCGCACTGACGACATAATAATAGGCTGTATCTGTGGTGACTTGAGTATCAGCCCAAGACGTTCCTCCGGTATAGCCCATGATAAATAATAGCTCACCGTTGGATGTCGTTCCACGGTATATATTGTAACTCGTGATCGAAGTGCCACCAACATCAATAGGTGCCGTCCAGTTCAGTATGATCTGAGCATTTCCTAGAACAGCTGTTAGGTTCTGCGGCGCTGATGGCATTGTCATAGAGGTAGCGTTTGCTACATTCGATCTCGGCCCTTCACCAGCGATGTTAACCGCGCTAACCATGTAATAATACTTGGTACCCAGTATGGTATTCGTATCGACCCAGGAGCTTCCGCCAGTATATCCCTTGACTAACAATGTTTCTCCACCCCTGGCCGTTCCACGGTATATATTGTAGTTCATGATTGGCGCGCCGCCGTTGCTCGTGGGCACTATCCATGTCAATGCTATCTGAGCATTTCCGAGAGTGACATGTAGATCTCGTGGGGCGCTAGGAACTGTCCTGGGGGTTGCATTAACTCCAATCGACTTGGGTCCTTCACCTACACTGTTCATTGCAGATATATTGTATGAATATGTCACACCGTTGATCAATCCTGAATCAGTGTATGTATTCACATTCCCGAGTAATTTGAGACGAGTACCATTTCGATATACCGTGAAGTTCGTTATCGAAAATCCACCGTTTTCTGCAGGAGTTGTCCAGTTCAGAGCAATCTGAGCATTGCCCGGAGTAGCTGTTAGATTCTGCGGCGCTGTTGGCGTTGTTGCAGGGGTAGCATTCGCCTCATTCGATTTCGGACTTTCACCGAAGTTATTATTTGCAGTTACTTCATAATAATATTTCTTTCCATTCGTCACACTACTATCCAGATATGTGATCACATCTCCAATCTTTAAGAGAAAGGTTTCACAACCCGATGTTGTTCCCCTGTAAATTGTGTAATTTATGATTGCTGACCCACCATTATTACTTGGTGTTGTCCAAGTGAGTTTTACCTGTGCGTTGCCTCCAATCGCCTTAAAATTCTGAGGCACACTAGAAACCGAAATTCCTATCGCATATAGTCTACAATCCCAAGAGCCGATATAGATGGTACCGTCCGATCCTATTGCAGGTGATGAAAAAATACTATCACCGGTAGTGAAGTTCCATTTCTTCGTACCATTGGGATATAGC
>Ga0315295_10000121_pt1 | contig 65663 bp, 57 predicted proteins | sample YL17G14_0_MG_FD_204453 | JGI IMG/M metagenome (GOLD analysis project Ga0315295, IMG submission 204453) | Sediment microbial communities from Yellowstone Lake, YNP, Wyoming, USA - YL17G14_0 | ecosystem: Environmental > Aquatic > Freshwater > Lake > Sediment | place: USA: Wyoming | collected... | reverse complement strand
ATGGGATTGGCAAAGGACGTTCTGCGCAAGATACTTGATGGCGCGCACAAGCTGGGCCTCAAGTCGATCAGCTCTGCCGAAGTGAACATCGGCGAAACCCTTATATCCGACAGGCAGGAGTTCCTTGAGCTCTTCAAGCAGGTCTCCGCGGGAACCCCCGCGGAAGGCATGGAGATAAAGACTACCATCATGCCGCTCATGGCTTTTTGCAAAAAATGCAATGTTGAATTCACTCCCAAGCAGATGAAAATGGGATGTCCGGAATGCGACACGCTTGATTTTAAGATCGTATCCGGAAAAGAGATAGTCATCAAGGAACTTAAATGAATCCTTCGGCGATAGATCAGGCTCCGGTCAAGGACTGGGTCAGCGAAAGAATAAAGGACGAAGAGAACACAAAGTACCTCCGCTCGGGCCGTGACTTTATTGACGACGACCGCATCACCTCGCTCATCGAAAGCAGCAGGAACCCCGACAAAAAGTTCATCGAGGACATCATAGCCAAGGCGCTCACCATAGAGCGGCTAGAGCCGGCCGAGACAGCCGCCCTGCTTAACGTGACCGATCCCGAACTGTGGCAGAGGATATTTGAAGCGGCGGGAAAAATAAAGAAGACGGTCTACGACAACAGGATAGTGACGTTCGCCCCGCTCTACTGCTCCAGCTACTGCGTCAACAACTGCTCCTACTGCGCCTTCAGGACCGGCAACAGGGATGAAAAGCGCAGGATCCTTAGCCTGGATGAGATAAGAAAAGAGACGGAAGTGCTCGCGGGCGATATCGGCCACAAAAGGCTTATCGCCGTTTTCGGAGAACATCCCGTTTCGGACATCAACTACATATCGGACGCGATAAGGACCATCTATGACGTAAGGGTCAAGACGAGGACGGGTTTTGCCAACATAAGGCGGGTTAACGTGAACTCCGCACCCTTCCAGCTTGATGAGCTGAAACAGCTGAAACTTGCCGGCATCGGCACATACCAGGTCTTCCAGGAGACCTATCATCACGGCACTTACGCGAAGGTCCATCCCGAGGGGACTATCAAGGCGGACTTTGACTGGCGGCTTTACTCGCTGCACAGGGCGCAGGAGGCTGGCATTGATGACGTGGCGATAGGCGCGCTGTTCGGGCTGTATGACTGGAGGTTCGAGGTGCTCGGGCTTCTTCACCACGCGATAGACCTTGAAAAGAGCTTCGGCATCGGCCCGCATACGGTATCTTTTCCGCGACTTGAGCCCGCGGCCGGCACGAATATAAATGATACGAGATATAAAGTTTCGGATGAGGATTTTAAGAAACTTGTGGCGGTATTGAGGCTGTCCATCCCCTACGCAGGAATGATACTCACCGCAAGGGAAACGGCGGAGATGAGGAGGCAGACCCTGCCTCTGGGGGTTACCCAGACTGACGCTTCCACAAAGATCGGCATCGGCGCTTATTCGGACCGCTACAGCGAGCAGGAGGCCGAGAGGCAGCAGTTCATGCTCGGCGACACGAGATCGCTTGATGAAGTGATACGGGACCTGGCCGGCATGGGATATATCACCAGTTTCTGTACCGCGGGTTACAGATGCTCGCGTACCGGCAAATGTATAATGGACCTGCTAAAGAGCGGCAAGGAGAGATGGTTCTGCAAGACGAACGCCGTCCTCACCTTCCAGGAGTGGCTCAATGATTTCGCATCGCCCGAGACAAAGGCGATGGGCGAAAAGCTTATCACCAAAGAGATAGCTGAGATAAAGAAGAACGTCCCGAATATTTACCCCCAGTTCGCGGAGATGTTCGAGAGGATAAATAACGGAGAGAGAGACTTGTACTTTTAATCATGACGATCATCATCGGCGGAGGAATAATAGGAGCATCCATAGCATACTACCTGGGCAAAGCGGGAGTAAAGGACGTGGTCCTTTATGAAAAAGAAAAGCTCCTCGGCACCGGCGCCACGCAGTACTGCTCGGGAGGTGTCCGGTACCAGTTCACCACTCCCATCAACGTCAAGTTCTCACTTGCGGCCTTCCCCGAGCTTGAAAGGTTCGACATCGGTCTCAAGCGCTATGGATATCTTATACTCGACATGCAGAACGACTCAATGCCCCGAGTCAAGATGCAGAACGACCTCGGAGTAATGAGCGAATACCTGACTCCGGAGCAGCTTAAGGAACGCTTTCCTTACCTGGAGACCGAAGGCGTCAAGAGCGCATCTTTCCACAAGCTTGACGGCATAGCGGAGCCCGCAAAGCTCCTGGAGATATATGAGAAAGGCGCAAAATCAAAAGGCGTAAAGATAAAGTCCGGCGTTGAGGTGCTCAGGCTGATAAAGGAAGGCGATAAGGTCACCGGCATCGAGACCAGTGAGGGTATGGTCAGGACTGACAAGGTGATACTGGCGGCCGGAGTAGGCTCGCAGTACCTGGCAAAGACCGTCGGGCTTGAGCTGCATTTTCAGCACAGGAGAAAGTACGTGCTCGTGATAAGCGGTTTTGATTACGATTTCCCCGTCACGCTCGAGATCCCCACGGGATGGTATATCAAGAAAGAGGGAGAGGACGCTCTGGTGGGCATGTCGGGAAAGGACGAGGCTGTTGATTTTGAGCTTCAGCAGGAGTCCGTGGATGAGACGATCGAAGCTTCGTTCAAGCGCTTCCCGTCGACTGAGAACTCAAAGCTGAAGAAGATACTCAGCACCATGAGCGATGAGGTGGCTGACAAGCACGCCGTTATCGACAACCACATGCCGGGGCTTATAATCGCCACGGGATTTTCAGGTCACGGATTCATGCATTCGCCAGCGGTGGGCAGGGTTGTCACCGCCTGGGTAAGGGGCGATGATCCTCCGCTGGATGTATCGGAACTAAAGCTGCATCGGCATCACATCAAAGAACCTATCGCGATATAGATCAATTGTCTCCACTTTTTGCACGCCGTTACGAGGATCCATCTATACTTTATTCTTTATGACGAAGGGCGTTGCCCTCCGTGGTTAACGATTACTTCACCAGAGTTATTACTCCTTACCTACCCCTTTTCTTTCATCAGCTTCTCTCACTACTCGGCCGCTCATCAGGCTTCGCGGCCTCGCAACAGTTGCTCGCAATGAAAATATACATATTCCTATAACAGCTTTTACATTCGGCTTTGTATTCTAGCTGGTTAGAGCAATTATCCCGACTCCCATCGGTATAACTTAGATAGTCTTTGCAGGGTACCTGTAGATGCTTGGGTGAACGATCAGTGAAACTGCCTGATAACACGAAAGAGAAAAACCTAGTTAATATGAAGACTCATTCCTTACGTTGCTTAACTGAACTCACAGATAGTAAAAATCCCGACGAAGGAGGGATTACATTATTAGCCCGTCTGTGTGAACCGAACGACCCCGATCCCATCGGGGGAGGAGGTGAGTTACGGGCGTGGGAGTCCAGAGGGCTTGCCCTCGGCGCATTTTTCTCTCCACTTTTTGGGCGTGCAAAAAGTGGAGAAACTTAACTTGGAGGGCAGAGCCCTTCATCAGAAAGGAAATCGCTGCCCTATTCTATCCCCAGCAGTTTGCTCACAACGCTTTTGTCAAAACCTATAAGCACGTTGTCATCTATCTGGATCACCGGCACACCGAGCTGGCCGGACTTTTCTATCATCTCGCCAGTAGCCGCGGGATCTCCCGCAACGTTCTTTTCGGTGTACTCTATGTTGTGTTCCTTGAAAAAAAGCTTGGCCATGGCGCAGAAAGGGCACGCAGGCGTGGAATATATGATCACGCTGTGCATATTACTTTTCTTTTGCTTCCAGGGCGTTCAGTTCGTTTATAAGTTCGTCCGGATCGATGTCGTGCACCTCGGCCGCCTGCTCAACCGTCTCCCCCTGCGCTATGGAGCAGCCAAGGCAGTGCATCCCCTTAGACATGAGCAGCCCCGCAATGGCGGGCTTGTTCTTTATTGCCTCGGCTATCGTCATATCTTTTGTCAGTTTTTTGTTGTTAGCCATATTGCCTCCGTATCGGACAGGGCATTATTATATCTAATTAAACAAGGCCGTGCTACTTTGTATTTTTGGGACTATAATATCCATGTAATATGGAGAAATAAGGGGGTATTTAAATGAAGAACACGCTTTATGTCTGCATATTGATAGTTCTTTTCGCGTACTCCGCGTTTATGATCTCAGGCTGCGGCAGCGTTACCAGCGCCGGGAGTGAAAGTTTGGCCGGCAACGCCGTAAAAGATATCTACTTAGCGAACCAGACCCTCGGCGGATTTTTTATAGTCGATCCGGGTACGGTATCCCTTATCCCTCTCATAACAACCGTTGAGTGCGAAATTGTGACGCTGGACGCGGCCGCGCTCGTGAACGGCATCGCGATAACCGCCGACAAGAAAAGGCTCTTCGTGCTCGGCATCAAGCCTCACGGGGCCGGATATCCGGATACGTCCAGCCTGCTGTCCGTGTATGACATATCCAATGAATCGTTTTCAGCCAACTATTCTTACACTTTTGCGGACAGCGACGAAGCGTTCGGCAACTATATCCTCGGTTTTTCTACCAACGGGGATACGGTCTATGTTGCCAGAAGAAGAGTAGTCGGGATATATGAGATATCCACATCTACCGGTTCAATAACCGCCAGTTTTGATGCATGGACGTCGTCATGCGATGCCTTTACCGGCGGAGCTGTGGGGCCGGATGGAATGCTCTATTTTGGGAATCACGAATTCTATACAGGGGGGAGCGTATATAGATATAACACGACATTGACTACGCATACCGTTGATGCCGTGATCGATTACGGTGCGGACGGTAACTGCCATTTCATGCGTATCAATTCGGCAGGAACAAAACTTTATGTACCTATGCAGGGCGGACTTACGTCCGATATCGTTCATATAGTAAATATCCCGTCATTCGCGGACAGCGGCGCATCAGATACTGTGGGAAATGATCCTCTTGATGTGGGTCTTTCAGGCAACGGCAAGGCATATACTCCTGATTTTACTTCCGGCAAATTTTCGATGTTCGTTATATCCGACAATACAACAGGGGGCACCGATGTCCTTCTTGATGCAGGGATGGGTCCCAACGCTATTGTGATGGATGATGCGCGCAACAGGGCATATGTCGACGGCGCGTCTCTGCCCAGGCTCAGCGTGATCAATACTGCTAATGATCAATTGTTAAAGAATATTATTCTCCCTTCAAGCGTCGGCACCGATCAGATGGCGTTCAGGTTGAATAAGTAGGATATTTCTTAAAGCCTCTTAAGTAGATACGGGCATCGTGGACGCGCGGTGCTCATCCGATAGCGGCATCTCAATGTAAACCTCCCCTTTATTTGCCTCAAAACATGAAATTTTCGGCGATATTATCGATAATATATATGGACGAACTTTATCGATAATGATCGGAGAAAAATATGGGACCATCAGAGAGAATAAGGCTTGGACAGATCGGCTGCGGCAATTGGGGGAAAAAACTCAATGGCTATTTTGCGCTACATCCCGGTTTCGAAATGGCAAAGGTCTCCGCGAAAGACGCCTCCAAACCGCGTGAAGGGCTGACCGGAAGTTTTACCGACATCCGCGGTATCATTGATGACAGGCAGATCGAGGCCGTGATCGTTGCCACACCCGTTGAGACACATTTCGAGCTGGCTAAACAGGTGCTGAGCGCCGGAAAGCACCTGTTCTGTGAAAAGAATTTCACCGTAACCCCCGAAGAAGCGGAGGAGCTCAAGCGGCTCGCCGCATCAAGGTCCCTGAAAATAATGGTTGATTATACCTTTACTTTTTCCCGCGGTATCGCCGAAATGTTAAGGATCGCAAGATCCGGCGTTATCGGGAATTTATCCTCAGTATCGATGCGCATGTGCATTAGTGAAGGGATCAGAAAAGAAAGCGCCTACTCAAGACTTGCCAGCCATATTCTTAGCATACTAAGCATGCTGCATCCGCTTGGCGAGTTCTCCTTTTCAAGGCATGACATGTTCATAAGGGACCGGGTTGTTGATAAAGCCCTTCTCATGTTCAAGCACGGCCCCTCGCAACTTAACGGCTCTGCTTACCTGAACCTTAACGACCCGGATAAAAGCATCGGAGTTTCTATTTTCGGCGAGACCGGCGTTGTAACCTATGACGCCATAATGCCGCCTGCGGTGCGGACCGTTGAATATGCTTCCGGAAATGAAAGCTGCATCGCGGGCGACGAAAGCAACAATCTTGCGATCGTCGTGGACCTGTTCCACAGGATGCTGACATCGGATGAACCGTCGAACATAGATCGCGCCCTTCAGGTTGCTCACGCGCTTAAGCGTATCGATGATCTTGGACGGAGCTCATAAATGAGATCTAATTTATTGCCTTTAGGTTCCTCAGGTGCCTTTACAAAAGGTCCGCAGCTGCTCGCGGGTAAGAACAGTTCGCTTGCCACCGGTATCGCAAGCCTGAAGGTCAGGACAGATAATTTAGGCCGGCATCTGGCAGACCTTTATGATATACGCGGCAACAGTTCGGGCAACACGCCGGAAATGGTAAAAGAAAGGGTGAAACGCACCGACGAATGCTGGGACATTTACACCCGCGGCATGAAGCTGCTGGGCCGTCTGCAGGACCGGCCGAATAACCCCGTCACCAACAGGTACCGCAGGAGTCTCAGGGAGATATGCTTTAAGGCCCTGCGATATAACCGCGAAAGCCCGGTCTTTTTGGAGAACGGTCCCGTCGCGATAGTTCCCATATCATTCACCCGTAATTTCTTAAGGGACGGGACCGAAAGGATGTATTTTCTTGCGTTGCACGGGCTTCCGTCGGCTTACGACTTTTTCTGCGGGACATTCACTGAAACACCCAGGGATTACCGCCAGGTGCTGCACCTTCACCGCTTCTCGGAAGAGCTGGACCTTATCCTTGACGGCAATTGCGACTGCGTCTGGTACCAACAGACCGGTAAAAAGGGGAAGGCAAGATATGTTGAATCCGGAAGAGTAAAGGCCGAACGGTTCCAGGCGGTCAGGATCCCGCCCGGGGTGGTGCATACCCTGCACAATCCGGATTCAAGCAATGCTAACATCACCATAAAGCTCTCAATGTTCATCGATGACCGCTTCGACGTGAAGGCCCTGGGGTTTGACGCCCTGCCGAAATCCTCCAAAAAAGCGACCATAGACGGCGGCGAGCTTATCTCTATGAGATGGGGAGAAAGAAGGTCCTACAGGCACAGATTCAAGAGCATCGGGTTCAATTATCGCCTTGATGTCATAAAGCCAGGAAAGGTAATGCCGGTCTGCCCCTTCAAGGACCGATATTTCCTGTTATTTAAGGGGCGCGTCAAATTGAGCTCCCCGATAATGCAGCAGACATTTGTGGCCGGAGCTAGCAACATACTCAGGATCGCTAAAGGATTGAACGCGGGAATGCTCAATTCGGGAAAAGACGACGCGGTCGTTTTTTCCTTGGAAGGCCTTGATTATAAGGACTTCTGCGCGGATCCGGGCAAATTTCCGGAATATTCCTCGCGATTCCTTAAAGACCTGCGGATGACAATGACCGGAGGCAGAAAATGAGGATCACCGGAGGATATTTAATACCAGGTCCGGCATCAACCCGTTCATCGATGCCCAATGCATCTTTGATCGGGGGAAAAGGTACGGGCCTTTACCTGCTCGCCGGCATACCCGACATAAAAGTATCCCCGTTCTTTGTGCTCTCAACCGACGCATTCAGGCAATGTGTCTCAGGGCGGCATCCCATCACGGATATATTGAAAAGGCTTGATGACCGATCCCGCGCCTGGGTAAGGGCTTATCTCTCGGATTCACAAAAAGCTCTGGAAAGCACGGGGGCAGATATCGTTGACCTTGCGAATAAACTGCAAAGAAAATTGGACGCATCTCTTTTGCCGGGTGGTGCGGATATAATTTTAAGGGCATTCGCCGATCGGCAGCATATAGGATTCCCCGTGTCGGTGCGAAGTTCGGCTATAGGTGAAGACTCGATATTTTCTTCTTTTTCAGGAGCATATGAAACAAGGTTGAATGTGGGTCGTTCCGGCCTGGCAGAGGCGGTAATAGCTGTATGGAGGTCGCTGTATCGCCCCGATGCCGTCACGGAACGCAACAGGGTAAGCGCCTTCGAAATCGCAATGCGCGCCCTCGCTTCAGGCAGGGATTTCAGGGGAGCAGATGCCGATGATCTACCTTTCAGCAACTCGCGCAGCATGATGGCGGCTGTCATCCAGCAGATGGTCGATTCGTCCGCGGCCGGCACATGCCATAACATCAGGGCATCTGACCGCAAGACCGGAACGCATTTTGAGCTTTCAGAAACCGGATCCATGGTGGTAGACGGCGACACGGTCCCAAAGCTCCGGCTTTTCATTGATAAGGACGGGAAGCCTCAGAGTGATCTGCCCGGCACCGAACTGATCGATATGAGCGGCATATTTGAGATAAGGAGACAGGCGCAAAAAGTGTTCGAGCGCGCGACGGCGTTCTATGGATATCCATTCATCGATACCGAGCTGGCCGTTGAAAGAAAAAGCGGACAGGTATACTTTTTACAGGCAAGGCCGTATTTCATCTCAAGCCTGGACCTGCCGCTTGAAATGAACAATGAACTCCCCTGCATATATACCGGGGGGCTGCCCATCGTGACCAAACCCGCGAGCGGACGCCTTCTTGTGGGGTCTTCTTCCATAGAAGCCGAAGAAAAGAAGCTGAAAAGTCTCGCCAAAAAGGGCGACATACTGGTAACGGATAAGTTCCATGTGAACTGGGGCAATGTCGAGCTTTCAGGCATCGTGACCGAACAGGGCGGCACAACGTCGCACGCTGCCAACGTCGCCAAAGAAAACGGCGTCCCATGCATCGTCGGCGCGGTTGATGCGGTCTATTCGCTTTACAGATACCAGGGGCAGACCGTAACGCTTTGGCCCCAAAAAGCCAGCATATATCTGGGTATAGGCGATTTTTCACCTGCAGGGACTAAAACCAAAGCCCTCGATGGGCGGGGGAACACCAACATTGCAAATGCCAGGCCTGATCAAATGATAGAAGGCCGGGGATATTTTGGCAAACCGCGCTTCCCTCTCAAAGGCTTTCAATTCAGGGTATACAAGGAAGCGTTCAAGAGAATGAACGTTCTTCTTGGCGATCATTTCAATGCGCCATATATCTCCAGTGTTCTGGTGGATAGGCCTGAGGGGGTCACTATCTATGCCCCTCAGGATGATTTCAACAGAGCCTGCGACGTGATACGAAATGTGCCCTTGGGCAACATAGAAGAATGGCTTGAACAGCGGAAAAAAGACAGCAGGGCATTCTTCGATTTCTGCGAAACCTTTGATCCCGCTTCTTCCGGTAAGTTGTTCGATATTTACAGCGCGGCCGTTGCTCATTTTCACCTGAGAGGGACCATACTGCACGCGCTTGAAGGCCGATCCCTTGAGATACTGGAAGATCGGGGAATAGCATCGGAAGCCTTCATAAGCTTCAGGAACTGCATATTCGGCCGCGGACGCACAATAGAATCAAGGTCATACCGTGATGATCACATGTGCCTTGTGAGAAAATCAAAAGAACACGCCGCATTCCTCAAAGGGTTGTCGGCCGAAGGCGTCATAAAAGCGCTTCGTAATGATAACGATCCCCTCGTGAACGATCTGATCGTATTTTCGCGATCCTATAATATTGCGAATACCGAAGATATCAGACTGGACGGGGATGTTGTATTGCAAAAAGTTGTTGAACAGATAATGCGCGATCTGTCGCAGCCCGCCGAGATAGTGCCGCCCAATAACTATATGCCGTTCAATGAGCTTAAGGAGATCCTGGACAAGTTCCCCGGCAAAAAAGAGAGAGAGGAATTCCTGCGGTTCGCGCGCCTCATGTTCGAGCTGAATTTTGAGAATGAATTTGAACATCATCGTCAGGTCCGCGCACAGTGGAGACTGGTAGCCCGGGGCTTAAACAACCTTCTTTAAGTAGACCGGAAAACCGAGCAGGTGCCTTAGCTCGAACGTATCAAGTATATGGAACTGCATTTCTTCCGGCTCAACGATCACCCCTGATGGAGTTATTTCAAAGCTACGGCCCGATATCTGCATCTTATCCAGGGCTTCTTTTACCCTTTCCGGTGTAGGCGGTTTTATCGATTCGCATCGGGCTACCTGAACAAGAGGACAGCTTCGGGTGCAATTATCCTTTGTTTCAAAACGGTAGCCATTGTAATCCGGCATCCCGCGTAAATAGCTGATACTGCAGGAAGCCCTTCTGAACAATGGAGTGTCGATATGCGCGGCGTCTTTAAGGCCGATAACAGTCTCCTCCGCTTCTTTAGGGAACCATTTTCTGCGATAGCCGTACTTCGCCCATCCTTCGGGAGGTCCGCCCGGCAGAGGGATCTCAAGCTGGTCAAGCTGCCTGAACTCATCGTCGGAGAGCGTGATGCCTCCGACCACGATCGCGGAACTTCCTGAGCCGAATGCCAGCGCTCTCCCGATCCTGTCCGGAGAATCGTTCCAGCCGAAAGCGATAGGCCTGAAATAATGCACGGGCGTAAATCCGCTATCTTTCAGCGCTTGCATGAAACGGGCCTTATTTTCCACGGTCTCCGGATCGGACATGGGCTCTATCTCCTGGGGCATCGCCGAGTAACATATCATTATATAAAGACTGATGTTGTGCAGATTTTGCCTTAAATATTCTATCTCTTCCTTTTTCAGGAACAGCTTTGTGACAATGGCCACGGGGTTGTTTATCCCTTTCTGGTCAAGCAGCTGGAGCATCCTGAACGTGCTGTCTTTTACTTCGGGGGCGAACGCTTCAGTGCTTGAAGTGTGAAGGCCTATTACCGACGGCGGAAAAGACGACGTTTTGCCGTTATATTGGGGCACAAAATACGGGTGATCCATAAGGTAATCCGCCACGAATTTTTCATCATATATTTTTTCCGGCGAATGGGCAGACTCGCTTCCCCTGCCCGGCCTGTAACAATATCCGCAGCCCTGATTGCAGACCCTGAACCAATTAAGTGAAAGCCAGCTCTTGGCAGAGAATACGGGATAATGGCCGACGACCGTTTCCGCAAATTCTTGTTTCCCCGGAAGCGCATTCGGCACGGCCAATGTAAGGTTCAAGCGGGTTGAATTGCTCGGATTATTGGGCGATGCCATGTGACCGCTAAAACCTGGTATTTTACCCAGCACTGGGTTGTCCTCCTTAATATTCCTACGCGACCTGTATATATATCGCGTAATTCAGGCAAATATTTCACATATTGAAAACAATATCAGGCGGAATGGTTTATACAGTTATTGATTTATATTTTTTGGCTGGGGGACAGGGATTTGTCCTCCGTCCCGGCTGGGGCCGGGGGCTCCGGGACATGGTATTTTCCCTGCCGCTCGCTCTGGGCTCGCTTTTCTTCGCTTCGCTCGGCGTGAAAATACCTTTCAAACCCCTGTCCCATCCCGCTCCGCGGGATCATATCGCTGGACGCGATACCAGCCATGAAGTACGCTCCGCGTTACTTCATGGCTGGGGGACAGGGATTTGAACCCCGATTCTCGCCTCCAAAGGGCGGTGTCCTACCATTAGACGATCCCCCAACGCTTGTTTAAGTCAGGCTATCCCGCAGCAAGCCCTTTCATCTTCGGTAAGCTCGAACACGCGCCTCATCAGGTCGACCTCGGCCTCTTCCATCTCCACGTCACGCCTGCCCATAACGATCTTTGCGGTCTTTATGGCCTTTTCAGGATCGTATTTTACCAGCTTCGAACTTCCGCCCCAAGAGAAAGAGGGCACGAATTTAGGCGTCACCTCGGCTCCGTACAGGCCGGCGACCGCGCCTATGACCGAACCCGTGTTTATCATAACGCCGATGCCCAGCTTGGCGTGGTCCGCCACACAGCAGCCCAGGAACTGTTTACCCGAATCCATTTCTGTATCGCAGTACTTTATGCTCACGTTGCTGTAGGTGTTCTTAAGGTCCGAGTTGGTCACGCCGGCCCCCATATTAACCCACTCGCCCACAAAGCTGTGGCCCAAAAATCCGTAGTGCTGCTTGTTCGCGTATCCCTGTAATATTGTTTCCTCAACCTCGCCGCCCACCCTGCAGAAAGGCCCCATAGAGACACCCGTCCTTATGTTGGCGCCTGTCGATACAATGCACCGCTCGCCTATGTAGCAGGGTCCCTCTATCCTTGAATACGGCAGCACCTTGGCGCCCTTGCTTATGTATATCGGCCCCGGCCTAGCGTCAAGCGTTGCGAACGCTTCAACCTCCGCGCCGTCATCTATAAATATGCCGCCTCTCCCGTACACCGCGACCGTCTGGTGCACCCTTCCCCTCACCACGCCGCCCCGCGTGAGAAACTGGAAATCGTTCGCTATCTCTGTCTTGTTCTCCGCTATCAGGTCAAAGAAATGGTTCACCAGTCTCCCGTTCACCCTCGTGGTCTTTGCGGTGCTGCGGACTGCATCAAAGCCTTTGGAGCCTAGAGGGCACTTTATCGAATTTGCGACCAGGTCAAGATTTCCCTTTGAGAGCCTTGCTGCCGCCACTGTGTCCCCGATCATAAAGATCTCGTCCCCGCCGGAAAGTGGCAGGTTCTTGGGAGTGTCCTTGTCGCAGAGCAGCCTTCCGTTGATGAACAGCATTGAGGATTCCTTGCCGGACTTTCCGATGAACGCGCCCGGGTGCCCCTTTTTCACGACCGCCGAGAGATGATCGCGGCAGAGAAGGTAAAGGTTCGTCCTGGGATAATATCTTTTTATCTTGTCATAGAGCGTGTTCATTCCGCATCTGAGGTCGAACACCGGCTTGAACCAGGTAAGCGGAAGCAGCCTGGAATATCCTTCATCCTCGAAAATGCAGATCCCGCTCATTTATGGATCACCCTGCGCCTGAACTTGGGGTCCTGAAAGGTATACGTGAACTTGGTGTGAAGGTCGTACCTGCCCTCGAGTATGGCCGCCACATCCTCAACGAACACAAGTTCTTCATCGGTGGGTATGACCATTATTTTTACCTTTGAGCTTTCGGTCGATATAACTGTCTCCCTTTCGCGGCTTGAGCCCTCGCTATTCTTCTGCGGGTCGAGCTCTATCCCAAGGAACTCAAGCCCTTCCATGATGCGCTGCCTGAGAGCGCTGTTGAGTTCTCCCGCGCCTGCGGTGAATACTATCGCGTCAAGTCCGCCCATCGCTGCTGCGTAGGCGCCTATGTATTTTCTCAGCCTGTAGGCTTCCATTTCCTGCGCCAGCTTGCATCTTTCGTCCCCCGCATCCGCCTGCTTGTCGATGTCCCTTCTGTCAAAGTATTTACCGGTTATGCCCAGCAGTCCGCTTTTTTTATTCAGGATGGAATCAAGCTGATGCGCGTAAAATCCCTCTTTCTCGATCATGAACAAAATTATCTGGGGGTCTATGTCTCCGCACCTTGTTCCCATTATCGCGCCCTCGAGAGGTGAAAGCCCCATGCTCGTATCAACAGAGATCCCGTTCTTTACGGCGGTTATGCTGACGCCGTTCCCCACGTGCATCGTTATTATTTTCAGTTCATCGGGCCGCTTGTTCATTATGGCGGCGGCTCTTCGCGAGACGTATAGATGCGATGTCCCGTGGAAGCCGTACCTTCTTACGCCGTACATCTTGTACCATTCGTAGGGCACCGCATAAGTATATGCGTATGGCGGCATCGTCTGGTGGAAAGCGGTGTCGAACACCGCGATCTGAGGCACCCCCGGCAGCACGGCCTTTGCCGCCTCTATGCCCGATATGTTCTGGGGATTATGGAGGGGGGCCAGGTCAGCGTATTCCTTTATGGCACCGAGAACTTCATCGTCTATCTTTACCGTTCTAGAGAACTTTTCGCCGCCGTGCACAACCCTGTGCCCCACCGCGGCTATCTCCGTTATGTCCTTTATCACGCCCACTTCTTTATCGGTGAGAGTGTTGATTATCAGCTTGAGCGCTTCCTCATGGTTCGGGCAGTCGTATTCGGCCTTGTAGACATCTTTGCCGGGTTCCTCGTGGGTAATGAAGGAGTTCTCGAGCCCTATCCGCTCCACAACGCCTCTCGTCATTATCTCGCGTTTCGCCCAGTTATATAGTTGGTATTTTACAGATGAACTTCCGCAGTTAAGCGCGAGTATTATCAATGGTCACCTTTCCAGGTTTACTCCGGGCGATTTTACAACATTACCGTCCTTATCCACTATTATGGCCTGCGTGTCTTTGAATGTCGAGACAAATGCAAGCCCCCTGGTGGGCCCCATGATGAATACGGCCCTTGAAAGCATGCCGGCTTCGGTCGCGTCGTTGGATATTATCGTCACGGACCTGCACTGGTCGGCGGGCATTCCTGTGGACGGGTCTATCACATGGTGATATCTTCTGCCGCCCGCCTCGAAATAATCATCGTAATCGCCCGTAGTCGAAAGCGCCTGCCCGCCCGCGAGAGACACCGAACCGATCATCTCGTCGGGCCTTCTGGGGTCCTTTATGTCCACTTTCCAGGGTTTTCCCTTGTTGTCGCCTATCGCCGCGATTATCGGTCCCGCGTTCAGCATGGCGCTTGTCACGCCCCGCTCGACCAGAATGGCCCTCGCCTTGGTCAAGGCGTATCCTTTTCCCACGTCGCCCAGGTCGATCTTCATGCCGGGATAGAGCAGTTTGATCGTCTGGTTCTGCGGGTTGACTATCACGTTGCCGTAGTTAACAAGGTGCTGCGCGTAAACAAGCTCGTTGCCTCCAGGGATCTCCTTGTGGTCCTTGAACGCGTAGCTCCATATGTCAGTAAGCGGTCCTATCGTGGGGTCGTACGCGCCGCCGCTCCTTCTCGCGAACCTTATCGCCTTATCGACAATGTCAAATGTGTCCTGGCTCACGGAGACCGCCGATATGCCCGCCATGTTGTTCACGCTGGATATTTCGCTGTTCGGATCGTGATAGTTGATAAGTTTGGCGACGTCGTTTATCTTTATTATGGCCGCCCGCACGTGATCGGCGGTGTTCTTGCCGTTCACTTTTATCTCAAAATAGGTGTTCATAACATAACCCGATTCGGAGACGCCGGAGTATCTCGCGGTCACCGACCTGAAAGCGGCGAACAACAGCATGAGAAGCATTACAACTATCAGGAACGCCACAAAATGGGATATTATTTGTCTTATCTTGTCAGGGAGATTGCTTAAGATATTCGAATAGTTCTTCTGTTGCAAATGATTCCTCCGAAAAGTTATGATATAATACCGCAGTTTCAAAATCAAGGAATAACCGATAATTATGGTAAAAACCGCCGCTCTTGGTCATAAAAGCCTCTTGGGACTTAAAGATCTCAGCGTTGAAGACATAAACCTGATACTCGACACCGCCGTTGGTATGGCAGAGGTAATGAAAAGGCCTATCCCAAGGGTACCCGCGCTCAACGGAAAGTCCGTCTCTCTCCTTTTTTACGAGCCCTCAACAAGGACAAGAACTTCTTTTGAGATGGCCGCGAAAATGCTCTCCGCCTCTACTTCCGCCCTGGCCATGTCCGCGAGCAGCGTTGTAAAAGGCGAGACCCTTATCGACACGGTGAGGAACATCGAAGCCATGGGGACCGACGCCATAGTGATAAGGCACTCGGCCTCCGGGGCGCCGAAGCTGGTGGATGATCACGTGAAGGTGCCGGTGATAAACGCCGGCGACGGCGCGAACGAGCATCCCTCCCAGGCGCTGCTTGATATCTACACGATGCGCGAGAAAAAAGGAACACTGAGAGGCAAAAAAGTGGTTATCGTGGGCGACATAGCGCACAGCCGCGTGGCCAGGTCAAATATCTGGGGGCTGACAAAGCTTGGCGCTAGAGTATCCGTGGTAGCTCCCCCGACCCTGATGCCGGTCGGCATAGAGAAGATGGGAGTAAAGGCCTCTTATAACATAGACGAAGAGATCCGCGACGCTGATTTTGTGAACGTCCTCAGGCTGCAGCTTGAGAGGCAGAAAAAAGGTCTGTTCCCGTCTATAGAGGAGTATTCAAAGTTCTTCGGCATAACAAGCGAGAGGCTTAAGAAAGCGAAGCCGGATGTGGTGATAATGCATCCGGGCCCCATAAACAGGGGGGTTGAGCTCTCAAGCGAGGTTGCCGACGGAAAGTGGAACGTGATACTCGATCAGGTGACCAACGGTGTCGCCGTGCGGATGGCCATATTCTTCCTTCTGCTTGGCGGCAAAAAGAAATGAGCTCCCTTCCAGCCTTCCATGTACTTTAAAAGCCGCTGGACGTAGACAAGCCCTCTTCCTTGATTGATAAAGCACGGGCTTAGGGCGATGGTCACCACCTTGGCGTGCGACGCGATGTACGCGAGATAACGCAGCTTGAGATCGATGCTCACGGGCAGTTTCCCGGCCAGCACTTCCTCTTTTTCTTTTTCAGACAGCGACTGATCCAGAACGCGCAGAACGTCTATATCTATGTCCACGATGTCTTTCCCCAATTTAGTGGAAAGTTTCTTCAGCCCTGAGGCCATCTCAATCCGCCTGTCTTTCGGGTCGGAAGGTTCCTGCTGCGCCCACTTGAACGTTTCAGAATCAAGCACGCACCACTTCCAGTCTTTTTCTCTGACTTTGCCGCTCCTTATTAACGGCACCTGCCAGTCCGATATGGTGGTATGTTCCACTATGTAACGGAATTTTTCCTGCTCGCTCTTAAGGGACGCGTAATCGCGGGCGTTGAATTCTCTGTTCGCGAACAGATCGTCGTGTTCGTCAAAGTGCAGCATGGCGGAACCTTTACGTAATATGCCCCGATCGAACATCTCCATTATAAAAGGCATCGCGAAGTTGTGGTTATCCATCACAAGCACGTGCGTGCGCCCTATATTCATGCTGACGTTGTTCTTAAGTCCCATTGCCCACCCAATTGAATTTAGTCCCCCTACGACATAATCAAAAATGTCGGCAATGAACGATGAACAATTATCTCTGACAGCCCTGTGCGCCACCACGTAGTCACCGGCCTTCACATCGGAAGGTTTTCCTTTTATCCAATTCTCTTTCCTGTAATTCATCATTATGGTCGATTCCTTCTCTAATGATGTTATCGCGCTGGATGACAGGATGTGGTGCTGCCAGCTTAAAGCTGGAGACATGCTTCGAGGACTAAGTTTTGCTAGACGATCCATAACGATTATTTATCGTGCGATAAAGGGGAAAATTGCAGGTAAATCTGATTATCGGATAGACAGGCTTACTTGAACCTTATCTCCACGCTACGGGCGTGCGCGTCGAGGCCCTCCACCATCGCAAGGGTCCTTATGTCCTCAAGCTGGGCCTTCAGCGCGGGCTTGGTATATCCGATTATGCTTTGCTTTTTTATGAAGTCGTAGACCGACAGAGGCGATGAGAACCTTGCCGCTCCCGCTGTGGGAAGAACGTGGTTAGGCCCCGCTATGTAATCGCCCACCGCCACCGGAGAGTGCGGCCCCAGAAAAACCGCTCCCGCATTCCTTATGTTCTCAAGGATGTTCTGGGGCGGGCTTGAAAGTATCTCAAGGTGTTCAGGCGCCAGCCTGTTGGACATTTCAACGGCTTTTCTCAGTCCATCCACCACGAATATATATCCATTGTTGTTGATCGCCGCTCTTGCTATCTTGCTCCTTTTTATCTTTTTTATCTGCTTATTGATCTCGGCGACCACTTTTTTGGCGAGCGGCATGGAGGTGGAAATGAGCACCGCCTTGGAATCAACGTCGTGCTCGGCTTGCGCGAGCATGTCAGCTGCTATGTACTGCGCTTCCGAATCCTCATCGGCGATTATCTATGTCGGACGGCCCCGCGAGCTTGTCTATGCCGACGTGCCCATAAACATATTTCTTCGCGAGTGTCACGTACAGATTGCCCGGACCCACGATCTTATCAACCTTCGGAATTGTTTCCGTGCCGAATGCGAGCGCGGCAATTGCCTGGCATCCGCCCGCCTTGTATATATCCCCGACCCCTACCTCAGCGGCCGCCACCAGGATGTGCGGGTTGCAGCCCCCCCCTTTTCTCGGAGGGGTCACTATTTCCATGCTCCTTACGCCGGCCACTTTTGCCGGTATCGCGTTCATGAGGACGGACGAAGGGTATACCGCCGTACCTCCGGGAACATACAGGCCGACCCTGTCGATGGGGATGTTCCTCATTCCTAGAACAACGTCGTCGGGCAGGGTCTCGAACCATTCGTCCGCCTTCTGCCTCTTGTGATAAGAGGTTATGTTCCTTATCGCGGACTTGAGCGCCCTGAGGTAGCTGTCGCTCACGTTCTTGTAGGCGTCATTTATCTCTTTCGGAGAGACCTTGATCTCGTTCCTTGAAAGGTTCACGCCATCGAATTTTTTCGCGTACTTTATCAGGGCCCTGTCGCCGTTCTTTTTTACGTCGTCGACGATCTGCCTTACCGCGTTCTCCTTTTTTGGATCAAAGAACACTTCTTCCGCCGTAATTCTGGTCAACGCCTTTTCAGCAGCATCGCCCGTCAGGATATTTATCATGCTCCGCCCCCGATCTTTGTGCCCTTCTTTAAGGTGCTTCCGTCAGCAAGTGTAACACCCTTTCCCACATAACTAAAATCCTCTATTGTGCAGTGATTGCCTATTATGCAGTCTTCCATCCTTACGCCTTCGCCTATCGTGGTATCGGCATGGACAACACAGTTCTTAAGCCTGGAGAACTTGCCGACAGAAACCGACGCGCCCAGCACCACGTATTCATCAAGCAGCACGTCTTCGGCTATTTTTGATCCGGCGCCGATAAGAGAGGGTCCCTTGACCTTTGCGGATGCGTTGATGTCCACTTTCCCCTCGACCCATATGTTCGCGCTTATCTTGTGGCCGGGTATGGTCGCGAGAACGTCGCCGCTGAGTATGTCGTGGTGAGCCTGCAGGTATTTTTCGGGATTGCCTATGTCCATCCAGTAAGCGTCGGTCACGTACCCATAAATGCGCTCGCCCTGCTCCAGAAGCATGGGATAAAGCTGCCTTTCAAAAGAAAACTCTTTTCCTTTGGGAACGTTCTTGAATATCGACGGATCCACTATGTATATCCCCGCGTTTATGGTGTGAGCGGTCACCTGCTCCCACGCCGGCTTTTCCCTGAACTCGAGCACCCTGCCGTCTTTGTCGGTTATCACCAGTCCGTAGGGCGTGGGGTCTTCGACTTCCGTGAGGGTGAGCGTGACCTTGGCATTTTTTTTCTTGTGGAACGCGATAGCCTTTTCAAGGTTCATGTCCGTGAGTATGTCCCCGTTGAACACTATCATCGGCCCTTCGTCAAAAAATTCCTCGGCGTTCTTCACCGCGCCGGCTGTGCCAAGCGGTGTTTTTTCGATCGAATAATCCACTTTTACCCCGAGCCTCTTGCCGTCGTCGAATATGCTCTTTATGTTATCGGAGAGATAGTGAAGGTTCAGGATCACCTCGTTTATGCCGAACCTCTTCAGAAGTTCGATCTGATGGATAACGAACGGCTTGTTCGCCAGCGGCACTATCGGCTTTGGCACGTTGTATGTGATGGGGCGAAGACGCGTGCCAAGCCCTCCCGCAATGATGATTGCCTTCATCTTTGAAGCTCCTTTTTAAGCTTCTCTATTATATCAACTGGGGTCGGGTCTATCCCCTTTAAGATGGCAATGTAGACCGAGAGAAGGTCGCCGAACTGGATAAGTGACATCAATCTCTCCAGCATGCTGTCCCCCTGGGACCACACTTCAGTGATGCCGCCGACGTACCCGCTGACCAGCGACTTTGTTATTTCTATCCTTTTCTTCATTCGCTCTATGTCTCCCTCATCGCGCAGGAGCACCATGCAGTAGCTGTGCTGCCCGGGCTTGAGGAACGAAAAATTGACCATATCGTTATGGTTCAGCTCCGGGAAAACAGCGTAGACCACCGTCTCCTTGCTGTTCTCGTTGAACTGGGTTTTCCATCTCAGCGCCGCGACCCCGGTTGTCCCGTCGCTTCCGGCGAGGACCGGCAGCTTGCCGGAAAGCTTGACCGCGAGCTGCTTTACCTCGTTGTCCCTCAGCGGGGACGACTGTCCCCTCTTTTTTGCCAGCTGCTTGAGCAGCTTGACCGCGCTTTCAAGGTCGTTCTTCATCTCCGGAGCTATCCCCAATTTATATAATATGTACAGGACGGGGGAAAGCAGATAGCCGAGCGCGGCCCTGGGCGGTAGCCCTTTCGGGATCCTGATGACCGGTATCTTGTTCTTGGCGCAGAGCTCCGCTATTTCCCCTCCTGATGTTACGGAAATAATGGATGCTCCCCTGGAGAGCGCTTCTTTGAACGATGATATTGTCTCCTCGGTATTGCCGGAGTAGCTGAGGGTGATCAAAAGCGTATCTTTGCCGACGAACGCCGGCAGAGTGTAATTCCTGTTGACCGAGACCGGGAACTTTGCGATCCCCCTGAGCAGGGTCGCCGCGATGTCGCCGCTTATCGCCGATCCGCCCATTCCCGATATCACAAGGCCGCCGATCTTTTCGGGCCCTCTTATGGGGGTGCCCTCAGCTGCCGCCCAGCCCTCCTCGAGCATCTGCGGAAGCTTTTCAATGAGCGAAAGCATTTCGTTCTTGTCGACCCTGCCGAACACCTCTCGATCGTCTAACGCGTTCTGATTCTGAGATTGTTCCATTCTATTTTCCTTTCGTAATCGACCTGCTGGACCTTTATGCCGATCGATTCAAGATATTCCAACAGGAACGCGAAAAATACGGAGACGATGCCTCCCAGGAAAAGCGAAGCGATCGAATACTGGAACGGCTTGGGTATGTAAGGTTTTTTCGGCACCGATGCCGGGTCAAGGACCTCGAAAAAGAGTTCCTCTTTTGCTTCCTCGATCTTGGTCTTTTCATATTCCTGGAAGAGCATGGTATATAGAGCTTCTTTCACTTTTACGTCGCGCAGCAGCCTGCCGAGCAGCAGTTCCCTTTCGGATATCTTCACCATCTGGGACTGCGTCTCGAATTTCTTCAGCTTTTCTTCCGCGTCGGACAGGTCGACCTTGGCGATCGCGAGCTGCTCGCGAAGAAAATTGTTCAGTCTCTTGGCGTACTGTATGTTCCCCTTTTTATTGAACTCGTCGAGAGCTATCACGGCGTAATTTGCAATATCGGCTGAGACCCTTGGGGCGCGGTCATAAGCATATATAGTGAGGACGCCTTTCTGCTCCTTGACCTTTATTTTTTTCTGCACCATCTTGATCATGGCGCCGCGGTCCCTGTTCCCGTAGACCTCTCCGAGGTTCAGGCCGTCGACTATCATTCCCGCGAGCGTCTTGCTCTTTAGGATGTCCGTAAAATTGATCGTCCTTCCGATCATCGTTCGGCTCAGGTTGGTGGGGATGGTGGTCGTTGATCCGCTCATCATGGTGGAAAGGGCGAGTATCCCCTCAAGCCCGCGCGTATTCTGCTCCGGAATTATCAGAGTGGTATCGGCCCTGTATGTCCACGGCATAACAAGGCACATGAGAACGGTCAGTATCACTATCGCCGCCGTGGAGGATATGATGAACTTTTTCCATTTCACCACCACGTTGTAATATGCCGTAAGGTCAAGCTCGTCGTTCATTTTATCACCTGTTCACGCTCGGGTCCCACTGGGGTCCCGATATGATGTCCCTCGCCGCGTTCCTGGTATCTCGGAATCCGACGATTATGGCCGACATATCGGCCCAATCCGCGAACCACGACTGAGGCACGTAAACGACATCGCCGGGAAGTATCTTCGGATTCTCGGAATCGCTGTCCCAGGCGAGATATTTGTTGACCTTTACCTTTATTACGGTGGGATGCGCCGGGTCCCCTCTTATAACGCCGATATTGTCGGTGGCGGCGAACCTGGTAAAGCCTCCGGCATTGCCTATGTAATCGGATACTTTTGATCCTTCGATGTACCTGACCGGCCCCGGGTTTACCACATAGCCCAGCACGTAGACAAGATTGTATTTTTGGGGCACGATCACCGAATCACCGTCCTGCAATATAATATTCTGACCTATGTCGCCGTTCATTTCAACTTTATAGAAATTCACTTCCCTGCTGGTGACGCCGCTCTTGATCAGTATCTGATCGAGCTGCGCGAACGGAGTGAATCCTCCTGCAAGGTTAACGAAGTTGATCAGCCTTCTTTCTTCCTGATTTCCGTCGGGCACAACGTAAAGCCCAGGCCTTGTGACCTGGCCCATAACATATACCCTCACCGGTTTTGGGTTGCGAATGAGCACCGTGACATCCGCGTTCGGCGTATACGGGCGCAGCCCTCTCTTTATCAGGGTCTCAAGGTCCTCGGGAGTAAGCCCCTCCACTTTTATCACCCCCACCAGCGGCACATATATCCTTCCGTCGCGTGACACGGTAACGGAGTGGGTGTCCTGTACGGCCGTGGTCACCACCGTCTGGCCCTGGGATGTTGTCGCAATGGGGTTCACTATCAGGATGTCGGGGTTCTCCTTGTTCCACGCGTGTATCTCAAGAGTGTCTCCCGGCCCTATCACGTAATTGCCGGAGGCGACCATGGCCCCGAGGGCCGCAAGAGAGATCAGTGTTAACGCAAAAAGCGCCGCGATCATCTTTTTCATTTCACAAGCTCCGACGCGAAAACAAACCTTACGCCTTCACTCGCGTATTCAGGCATCAGCTTTTGCAGCATGTAAATCGTGGAGGGTCTTGTCGCGTGGCCTATGCCGATGGCGCTTCCCCTTGCTCTCGCAATCGCGACCAGCTGCTTCATGCGTCCGGCTATGCCGGCCTCGCTGGCCAGGCTGTCAAGAAAAACGTTGTTCTCGGCTGACGGGACATCAAGGTCCACGGCCATTTTATGCGCGAGCGAAGAGCTGGATGTCTTGCTGTCTATAAAGAACAAGTGCCTGGGTTTGATCGCTTCCATCACAGCCCTCATGACCCTTTCATTAGAGGTTGCTCTTGACCCTTCGTGGTTGTTTATGCCCGCGGCAAAAGAAAATGTGCCAAGGTCGCTTTCGATGGTCTTTTTTATGTCCTCGTTCGACTGCGAACATAGCACCATCCCGTCATCATACCTGATGAATGAGGGATTCTCGGGTTCCATGGGCATATGAAGCAGCACTTCAAGGCCGGCGTCATGCGCCTGCTTTGCGAATTTGGCCGATGTTCCCAGGTGGGGCAGTATTGCCAGTGTGAGGCGCTGCTTGATATTGAATATCCTGACGTAGTTGACTGATGCTCCGCCCGCGTCATCGAGTATTATAGCGATCCGGGGCCCTTTTTGCCGCAAAGGTTTCGCCGGTCCCTTCTCTACTTTTTTCTCAACCTTTGGTCTTTCTTCCGTCTTTGGTCTTTCTTCCGTCTGCGGTATGACCCTGTATTTGTAAATGGAGAACACAAGGTCGATCGCTATCAGGAAAAATATCACCAGGACCACCGCAAGGCCGATATTGAACTTTAGCCTTTTGTTCTCCGCGAGCGCTTTCCAGTCTATCTTATCAAAGAGCGACCGCACTCATCTTTCTCTCTTTTTTTATATTCCTGATGCTGCTGCCGACTATGAGCTGGTTCATCACATCGAGCGCCTTGATGAGCTGTATGTCATTCTCATAGTCAGTGATCTTTGTTTCTTCTGGTATCTCTCCGTTGCTTTCGGCGGTCGGTACTTCAACAACGTAATCCGGTTCGATGCCTTTCTTAGATATATCCGTCCCGTTCGGAGTAAGATACTTCGCGATAGTAAGCAGCAGGGCTGAACCGTCCTCGAGCTGCTTCACGTTCTGAACTGAAGCTTTGCCGAACGACCTGGTCCCCACCAGTTTTGCTATCTTGTTGTCGTGCAGCGCCCCGGCGAGTATCTCCGATGCCGACGCGCTTGATTCATTTATCAGAACGACCACCGGCCTGCTCCATATTATGTTGCCCGAGCTGCTGATGGTCTCTTTTTTGCCGTCACGGTCGATCGTGTATACTATTACGCCGTCCTTAATGAACATGCTCCCGATCTCGATCGCGTTCTGGAGCAGTCCGCCGCCGTTATTGCGCATGTCGATAATAAGTCCCTTGGCTTCTTTCCCTTTCATGGAATTGATCGCCTTTTCCATGTCGTTGCTGGCGTTCTGGTTCTCGAAAGTGTTGAGCTTTATGTAGCCGATACCGCCCTTGAACAGCTCGGTCTCCACGCTCTTTATGGTTATCTTGTCCCTCAGGATCTTGTATTCCCTGGGCTCTTTTGCTTTTCCGCGGATAATGCCTATGGTCACTGTCGATCCTCTCGGTCCCCGTATTATGCTCACAGCTTCGTCGAGGGCCATGTCCTTTGTTGGTTTTCCTTCGATCGTTAAGATCTTGTCTTTTGGTTTAAGGCCCGCCTTCCATGCGGGAGTGTCCTTGATGGGCGATATCACCATGAGCTGCTTGTCCTTGATGCCTATGTATATGCCTATCCCCGAATAAGAGCCGGAAAGCCTGATCTTCATCTCTTTGTATGAAGACGGCTCAAGGAACCTTGAGTATGGATCGTCAAGAGAATCAAGAAGACCGCGGATCGAGCCGTACATCAGCTTTGTGTTGTCCAGGTTCTTTTCGACATAATCGTTCTTTACCGAGTCCAGCACCTGGAGATATATGTTGAGTTTTGATTCCAGATCGTCCGCCGACCTGGCCCTCTTTACGTCCGTGGCAAGAAAAATACCGGTCGCAATAACAACTATCAACGACAGGATTAATATCTTCTTTTTCACTTAATAATCTCTCCTTTTTCTAAGGCAGATATGATTGTGGATCCACTGGATGACCGTTCACCCTTACCTCAAAATGCAGATGAGGCCCCGTGGAAAACCCGGTACTGCCGACTAAACCGACCACCTGTCCCTTGTCAATGGCCTGTCCGGCCTGCACATATATCCTGGACATATGGCCGTAAACCGTAGTATACCCTCTTCCATGGTCTATGACCACTGCTTTTCCGTAACCGTCCCACAGGCCGCTGAATATTATCTCGCCTGAATCCGCCGCTGATATGGGCCGCCCGTACGCCGCAGCGATATCAATGCCGGTGTGCAGATGCAGTCCTCCAAATATCGGGTGCCTTCTGTACCCGAATCCGGACGTGATCCTGCCTCTTATAGGCCAGCCGAACCTTCCGGTGCTGATGGTCTTTGTCTGTCCGCGGGACCTTATGAAGCGTTCTATCTCGGCGCTGCTCTGCTCAAGTTTTTTTACCCTGGCCTCATATTCGCGCCTCCTGCTCTTAAGCGACTGATAGATCTTGTCCTGCTCCTTGCTGGAACGGACTATCTGCTGCTTCTGGTTCTCGATAACATTGACGCTGCTTCTGATCTCCACGTTAGCGCTCTCAAGGTCGGTCCTTGCCCGTCTCATTGTCTCGATCTGCTGTCTTATGTTCGCTATAAGTTCCGCGTCCCGTCCCACTACCCGGCCGAAATAATATGACCTGTTTATGAAGTCGGACATCGAATTTGAGGAGAAAATAAGGTCGAAAACGCTCCCGCCTCCGCCGCTCTTGTATATCTCCACGATCCTGTGCCTGAGCTCAACGCTCTCGTTCTTTATCTTCGCCTGCGCGTCCTCATATTCCCTCTTCAGACTGACGATCTTGCTCTGATTGTATGTGACCTTTTGTTTCGCTTCCGAAAGGGTTCTTTGGGCGCGGCTGAGGTTCTTCTTTATCACGTACAGGCTTGTGAGCGCCCTCTGTTCTTCAGCGCGGGTTGTCTTCAGTTTTTGTTTCTCTTCGGCCAGCTGGGACTGTATATTGATAAGTTTCTTTTCATCCTCGGTCACGTCTTCACAGTAGATCGATCTCGCGGATACTGCGATCAAAAAGATCGCGATGATTAGTGCGGTTTTTTTCACGTTAAAACAGAGGAAATGATATCACAAATGCGCGGACTTGCCCAGCATCCTGGAGCTTCTTCTCTGCCTGTGGAATGTGATGGCGAATCTGTGGGCTTCGTCCCGGATCCTTCGCAGCATCCTGAGGGCGGGGATGTCCTTGTTCAGCCTTAACGGGTTCTTCCAACCGGGCAGGTATATCTCTTCAAGCTTTTTCGCCAGTGCGGCCATGGTCAGCGCCCTGGGCGCCGATCTTCTCGCGGCATTGAGCTGAGGTTTTCCTCCGTCGATAAGGATCAGATTGGGCAGCGGAAGATCCCTTGCGAGCATTCCCGTGTAGCGTCTCTTGACCACTTCAGATATCCCGGCAACGTCATTCATGCCCTTTGTCCACTTGATCTTGAACTTGCGGTAATCCGATTTGTGCGGCAGGCCGTTCTCGAACACCACCATGGAGCCGACGGATTCAACGCCCATTGTCGTGGATATATCAAAAGCCTCTATCCTGAACGGCGGCCTGTCCATTCCAAGCAGCTTTCCAAGGTCAACAAGCGCCCCGAAGGTATCGCCCTCGGCCTTTAACCGCTGCTCGAATATCAGTTTTGAATTCTCCATAGCCATTTTGAACAGCCCCTTTTGCAGGCCGGCCCTCGGAGGCTTGATCGTGACCTTTGATCTTTTCAGGTCGGTCAGCGCGGCTTCGAGCAGCTTAAGTCCGGAGCTCCTGACGTCGGCGATGATCTCATCGGGGATGTTGGTGGCCGACGAATAGTACTGAAGTAGCGTGCTGGAGAGAACATCCTCGTCCTGGTTCCTTATGTTCCGGATAAAAAATGATTCTTTGCCGATCATCTTGCCGCTTCTGACCTGCAGGATAAGTACAAGCGCGTATGTTCCGAACACGGATACCGCGAAAACATCTCTGTTCTTCTTGTCGGGGGTCACTATCTTCTGCTCCTCATACACCCGCTCGAACATCTTTATCTTGTCCCTTATCCTCGCCGCGGCTTCGTATTCCCTGTTCTGCGAGGCCTGCGACATCTCTTTGCGGAGCTTGTCCAGCGCGAGCGCGTACTTGCCCTCAAGGAAATATTCAACATCCCGGCAGGACCTCACGTACTCCTCTTTTGATACTTCCCTGGAACACGGTGCGAGGCACTTTCCGAGATGATGGTAGAAGCACGGCTGGTTCCTCTTCTTGATGTTCTTGCACCATCTTATCTGGAACAATCTTTTGACTATTTTTATTATGTCGCGGACCGTCTGGCCTCTGTAAGGCCCGAAATATTTTGCCCCGTCGTTCTGGACCTTTCTCACGGTAAGAAGCCTGGGCCATTCCTCGTTCATGGTGAGCTTAAGATATGGATACTGCTTGTCGTCGCGCAGAAGAACGTTGAACCTGGGGCGGTGCTTTTTTATAAGGACCGCTTCAAGCACAAGCGCTTCAAGTTCGTTTGTGGTGACTATGTAGTCGACGTCTGCTATATACGGGGCTATCTTTGAATCCGGCCTGTAATGGGCGGGCACCCTTTTCTCGATGGAGATCGCCTTACCTATATATATTATCTTCCCGGTCCTGTCCTTTATAAGGTAGACGCCGGGTTTATTTGGTAGCTGGGGATACATTTATCTTGATCTCGGCGGATATGTCGTTTGCGAACTTGACCGGTATGCTGAACCTGCCTGTTGTTTTGATGGGCTCCTCAAGGTGGATCTTTTTCCTGTCGATCTCTATCCCGAGCAACTCACGGATCTTTTTTGATATGTCAGATGAAGTTACCGAGCCGAAAAGCTTTCCGCTTTCTCCGCTGTCGACCTGGATGACTATTTCCTGGCCGTTCAATTTTGACGCGATATCACAAAGGGAGGCTCTTTCTTTTTCTCTCGCGATCTCTTTTTGCTTTAATCTTTCATTAAGCGCCGCAGTATTGGCATCGTTTGCCGGTACGGCGATCTTATTGGGAAAAAGAAAGTTCCTTGCGTAGCCGTCGGAGGCGTTCACAAGAGTATCGGCGGTGCCTACAGTCTTTACATCCTTAAGAAGTATTACCTTCATCAGTCAACGGTGTAAGGAAGAAGCCCCAGTTGCCTTGCTCTTTTTATCTGTTGTGCCACAGCTCTCTGATGTTTCGCGCAGCAGCCGGATGACCTCATGGTAAGTATCTTGCCTCTCTCGCTCACGAACTTCTTCATGAAGTCGACTTTTTTGTAATCAGGCATGAACTTATCCACGCAGAATATGCACGGTTTTTTCCTTTTTCTTTTCTGTGGTCTCGAATCGTCATCTCTTTTGTCTCTATCCCTATCCTTACTACCCAATCAAAACACCCCCTGATCTGATTTTTAGAACGGTATTTCTTCTTCTGTTCCGGCTGCCTCCGCGGGAGGAGCCGCCTCCACAGGCGCTTGTTTTACATGCTCCCCGGCCTCTTTTTTTCCCAGCATCTGCATTCCGTCGGCCACAACCTCGGACATCGTGCGCTTCTGGCCGTCCTTCTCATAACTCCTGATCTGAAGCCTTCCTTCAATGGAGACCGGCCTGCCCTTCTTAAGGTATTCACCGCATATCTCCGCGAGACGCCTCCACGCAACGATATTTATGAAATCAACATCCTGTTTCCCTTCGACCGCGTTCGTGCCGGATTTCGCCGGGGGCCTGTTCACCGCGACCGTGAACCTTGCAACCGGTATCCCGCTGGGCGTATACCGCAGCTCCGGATCCCTTGTCAGATTGCCTATAAGAAAAACTTTGTTATACATATATATGTTCTCCCGATCTTCTAGAACGGCAGGTCGCTTTCTTCTTCAGGAAGCTCGTCAACCCCCGGCACATCGTCCTTTGCCTGTCCGGCCGGGGCCGATGCCGCTGTTCTTTGAGGCGCCCCGTCCAGCATCTTTATGCTGCGAGCAACCACTTCGGTAGCCCATTTTCGCACGCCGTTGTCGCTGTCGAAAGACCGGACCTGTATTCGCCCCTCAACAAGAACAAGTGCGCCTTTCTTAAGGTACTGTCCGCATATCTCCGCAAGTCGCCTCCACGCAACGACATCTATGATGTCCATCTGTTTTTGCGCGCCTTCGGCAACGTATCGTTCAACGCCAAGCTGGAACTTTGCAACCTGAAGGCCCTCAACGGTGGACCTTACTTCCGGGTCATCCGTCAGCTTTCCCACAAGTATTATCCTGTTCAGGTTGGCCATTTACTGGGGTTGATCTCCCTGGGAAGGTTGTTCTCCCTGTGAAGTCAGCATGGAAGGTTCTATTTCCACTTTTTCTTCTCTGGGTTCTGTCCTGGTGATGCTCGAGGCTATGACGGAGAACCGTATGATGTCTTCGGAGACCCTCAGAGCGTTGCGAAGCTCGTTGGGCGTGGCGCCCTCGCTGTTGAACTTGATCATTACATAGGCGCCGTCGGCGATCTTCTTGTTCCTCTTCATCCTGAAAGAAAGCTTTCTGGTCCCCCACTTCTCCGTCGCTATATCGGTGCCTCCCGATTCCTTAATCAGCTTCTCGAACTTCGCCAGGGACGCGTCTATCTTATCGTCTGACAGCGTCCCGTTAAAAACTATTATCGCTTCATATGGCTTCAATATATTACCTCCCTGTCCCGCGTGCGCGGGGTATGAAACAGCCAATAAATATATCACAAAGGCTCCTTTTTGGCAACTGCCGGACCGCTATGCCTTGTGAAATATTCCAGGCTTTATAATTCTCTTCGGGGAGCATATAATTCCTGTCGTGAACAAAGACATTAAAAGTGTCGACGAACACCGTAAGCACATTTTGGGGATCGAATATGTAAGCTCAAGATCGGAAGAGGTTCTTGAGCAGCTTGATGCTTCGGATAAAGGGCTCTCAGAAAAAGAGGCCTCGCTGCGGCTCAAGGATTTCGGCCTTAATGAACCCGCAAGACAGAAAAGGATAAATATCCTGTTCCTGTTGATCACAAAGTTCGCCAATCCGCTCATTTTTCTTCTGCTGATAATTTCCGGATTTTCCCTTTTCTTCGGAGAAAGGGTGAGCGCGTTAATTGTCGCACTGATGGCCGTGATCAGCGTGATACTTTCTTTCGTTCAGGAATACAGGGCGGGAAGAGCAGCAGAAAAGTTGAGCGAGATGGTCAAGACCACTACCGCGGTCCTGAGGAACGGCAAGGTCAAAGAGATCCCTATAACGAACATAGTCCCCGGGGACATAATCGAACTGAGCGCAGGCGACATGGTGCCCGCTGATCTCAGGATGATCTCCGCAAAGGACCTTTTCATAAATCAATCATCTCTCACCGGGGAATCCATGCCCGTGGAAAAGTTCACGCTGCCCGTCGGATCTCAGATAGTATCCGTGGTGGACATGACAAATGTCGCCTTCATGGGTTCCAGTGTTGTGAGCGGCTCCGGTACAGGTGTGGCGGTAAAGACCGGCATCCACTCGCAGTTCGGCGAGCTTTCACAGAGACTCGCGGATATAAACGTAGAGACCAGTTTTGACAAAGGAATAAAACAGTTCACATGGCTCATGATCTACGCGATGGTGATCATGGTGCTCGTGATATTCGCGATCAATGCATTAAGAAGGGGCAACTTCATCGAATCGCTGCTTTTCTCCCTGGGCGTCGCCGTGGGACTTACGCCCGAGATGATGCCCGTCATAGTGACCGTCAACCTCTCGAGAGGTGCGATGGCAATGTCAAAAAAACAGGTGATCGTGAAGAGGCTCAACTCCATCCAGATCTTTGGAGCCATGGACGTTCTCTGCACCGACAAGACCGGCACGCTCACTCTCAACCAGATAGTCCTGGAAAAGCATTGTGATGTCATTGGAAAGGCGAGCGATGATGTGCTGGAATTCGCTTACATAAACAGTTTTTACCAGACGGGGCTCAAGAACCTTCTGGACGTCACGATACTTAAACACGAAAAACTCCATGTCACCAATTTCAAGAAGGTCGATGAAATACCTTTCGATTTTACTAGAAGGATCATGTCCGTGGTAGTCGGGATGGAGGGCGCTCACAGGCTTATCTCAAAGGGTGCTCCGGAAGAAATAATAAAACTTTGCTCGAAATATGTTCTGGACGGAAAGCTTCACGAAATGCATGAGGGCCTTCACGCCGATCTCCGGAAAGAGCTCCAGAGCCTGGGAAGCGAAGGTTTCCGTGTTCTGGCGGTCGCCTACAGGGATTATCAGACCGACAAGACAGTTTTTTCAATAAAAGATGAAAAAGAAATGGTGCTAAAAGGCTACGTCGCTTTTCTCGACCCGCCGAAACCGTCCGCAAAAGTTGCCATTCAAGCCCTGAAAAAACTGGGCATCGATGTGAAGGTTCTCACTGGGGACGCCCGGCTCGTCACCGAAAAGATCTGCAGAGAGGTGGGGCTGGACGCGTCGGGCATGGTGGACGGCGAAAACATCGACGTGCTGCCGGAAGCGGAGCTTCGCGAGCTCGTCAAAACAAGGTCTGTTTTTGCCCGGCTCTCTCCCATTCAAAAAGAAAGAGTGGTGCGCGCACTGCATGACTCAGGCCGCACGGTGGGCTACCTCGGGGACGGCATAAATGACGCAGCCGCGCTTAAGTCGGCGGACGTGGGAGTGACCGTCAACAATGCCGTTGATATCGCAAAGGAATCAGCGGACCTGATACTCCTGAAAAAAAGTCTGCTCGTGCTGAAAGACGGCGTCATCGAAGGAAGAAGGACCTTCGGCAACATTGTGAAATACATAAAGATGGGAGCCAGTTCCAACTTCGGTAACATGTTCAGCATGACGGGCGGCAGCCTTTTTCTCCCGTTCCTTCCCATGCTTCCGATACAGATACTTCTGAACAATTTCCTTTACGACATGTCTCAGCTTACGATCCCGACCGATGAGGTGGACAACGAATACCTGGAAAGACCCAGACCCTGGAAGATCTCGGCAATAAGGAACTTTATGGTCCTTATCGGGCCTATCAGTTCGGTATTCGATTTCATAATGTTCGGGGTAATGCTTTTCGTCTTCAGTTCTTCCGCCGCGCTGTTCCATACGGGCTGGTTCATCGAATCCCTGTGCACTCAGACGCTGGTCATTTACGTTATAAGGACCCATAAGATACCGTTCCTTGAAAGCATGCCCAGCATCCCTCTCATTATCAGCTCGCTTACCATATCTGCGATCGCGGTTTGTCTGCCGTTCACGCCGCTGGCCGATGATTTCGGTTTCGTCGTTCCCCCGGCGTTATATTTCTTTCTCCTGCTAATTATCATTGCCTCATACCTGCTGCTGACCCAGGCCGCCAAGTCCTGGCTGGTAAGACGGTTCGGATTCGATTAACTCTGTTTGACTCGGCATAAATTCGGTGGTATATTGGTAAAAACGGAGGAGGTATATTGTACCTAAAAAACCTCTCGCTCAGGGGGTTTAAGACCTTTGCGGACAAGACCGTAATTGAGTTCAATCCTCCTGGCAGCATAACGGCCATTGTAGGGCCTAACGGATGTGGCAAAAGCAACCTGGTTGATGCCATAAGGTGGGTACTTGGAGAGCAGAACCCCAAGGAGCTCAGGAGCTCCGCGCTCGAAGACGTAATATTCGCCGGTTCCGCCGCGCGAAAACCCCTTTCTCTCGCTGAAGTCTCCATTGAGATGGATAACACCGACAATAAGATCAAGACCGAGTTCTCTGAGATAGGCATCAAAAGAAGGACGTTCAGGTCGGGCGACAGCGAATTCTTCATAAACAAATCCAACTGCAGGCTTAAGGACATTCGCGATCTCTTTCTCGACACCGGGCTCGGCGCCGGATCATATTCCATAATCAGCCAGGGACAGGTGGACGCCATACTCTCATCCAAGCCGGAAGAGCGCCGCGCCATTTTCGAGGAAGCCGCAAAGATAAATAAATACAAGTTCAGGAAGACCGCCGCCGAACGAAAGCTGATATCCACCGAACAGAACATGCTCCGCATAGCGGATCTTAAGAGCGAGATCTCCAATCAGCTCGGGAACCTTGAAGAGCAGGCAAGAAAAGCGGCCGAGTTCATGGGCCTTAAGGAAAAGTTGAAAGTGCTTGAGGTGGGCCTGGCCAAAAGACAGATAAAGAGCCTGAACGAAAAAAAGAACGCCTTAAATGAAAAGATCGACGGCCTCAAGTCGCAGATGGAACTCGGACTGAACCTGACGCGGCAGAACGAGGAAAGAAGGGCCGCAAAAAAAGAGGAGCTGAGATCGGTCAATTTTGAGATAGAGTCGGCCAGGCTGAACATGGGCCAGGCGAAACTATCTTATGAAGAGAACAAGAGCCTCATACTCCTTGAAAAGGAAAAAAAGCGAAACCTTGAAGAGCGCATAGCCGAGGCAGAATCGCAGTTCAGCGAGCTGTCGGCAAAGCTCGATCTGCTCGTAAAGAGGAAGAAAGAGCTTGAGGGAGAGCTGGCTTCGATCAGCGGATCAAGAACGGCCCTCGAAGCTACGCTACTTGAGAACGAAAGGTCCCTAACGGAACTGGAAGGCTCCATCCGCGAGCTGGAGGAACACATCAACGAGATCAAATCCTTGATACTGGAGAAAGAAAGCTCCCTTTCGGCCCACAGGAACGAAAAGATCGAACTGGAATCGAACATGAGGCTCGCGACCGAGGAGACTAAACACGATGACGCGCTCATAACAAAGCTTGTGAGTGAAAGGAACGATCTGGTCAAGAGGACGAACGACCTTAAGATCGAGCTTGACCGCTTTGATGTCACCCTGAACAACAAGAACGAAGCCGTCGGCGGATTGCCGGAGATGCACGAGGACCTTAATGTAAGGTTCGCAAAGGGCTATGGAATAGCGGAGGCTCTCGGCAGCGACGTGAACGTGAACCTTGAGATAGCTTACGGGGACGACGTTAAAGTGAACAAGGTGACAATGAATGATCAGGTGATACTGTCGGACGGCGTTCTTTCGGGCGGCACGCTGAGGGAAAGGGTCAAGAACATCCTGAGAAAAGAAAGAGAGATCGCCGTACTGATAGAGCAGGCAAAGTCAAAGCACGACCTTGAAGCCTCCTCCCTTGAGATAGGGAACATCAATGATGAACTGGACCTTATTAAAAAGAGCCTTGGTGCCAGGGAGCGCGAGATAAGGGATATTAATTCGCGCATCTACGGCATTTCACACGACATCAATACCCTGGAAAAAGAACTCTCCGAGCTGAACAACACGCTTGTTACCTCCGGCGAGAAAATGAAGAAAGCGGCGCTCGACCGCGAAGCGCTCTCCATAAAACTTACCGAAACAAAGGTCAACTACGCGACAGTATCATCAAAGGCTGACGGCCTGGATCAGGACCTTGAAAAATGCTCCGGTGAGATCAGCTCAATAAACGAGACGATCAGCTCGCGGAACAGGACGGAGATGAAGCAGCGGCTTGAAGAGACCATTAAGGGGATATTTCAGCTTGAGCAATCCCTGCCAAAACTTGTTGATGAAGAAAAGCAGCTTGCCGTAAAGCTTGAGGCGTCGCAGGCAAAGAGGACGATCGTGGAAAAGGAGATCGATGAGCTCGAAAAGATGCTCTCGGGCGAAACGAACCAGGACAGGACCATAAGGGACGCGCTTTCAAAGGAAGAGATATCGCTGACAAAACTGGACGGGGAACTCACTTCTGTCGGCGAAAGGATGATGAATGAATACGGGATGTCGCTTGATCAAATAATCGCGAGCGAGCTGGATGTTCCTCTCAACAGGTCAAGGGAAGAAGCCGAGTCGCTTAAGGGGTCCATAGCGGCCCTGGGCCCCGTGAACCTGCTGGCCACGGAGGAATTCGAGAAAGCGCGCGAGCGTTTCAGCTTCATAGAGTCGCAGTACAACGACCTTGTTGTCGCGCGGGAGAACCTCTCCAGCCTCATCAAGGAATTGGACGAAAAGGCTAGAAAGGATTTTATCGACACCCTGAAGATCATAAACAAGAACTTTTCCGACATATTCGCGACGCTTTTTGAGGACGGCGAAGCAAAGCTTATCATGCCGGAAGGTGTTGATATACTGGAGGGCGGGATAGAGATTATGGCAAGGCCAGGCGGCAAGAGATGGCTTAACCTGTCCGCGATGTCCGGGGGAGAAAGGGCCCTCACCGCAATAGCGCTCCTGTTCGCGCTGCTCAGGACCCACCCGAGCCCGTTCTGCCTTATGGATGAGGCTGACGCCGCGCTTGATGAAGCGAACATCCACAGATACGCTAAACTACTGAGGGATTTTTCAAGAACGACACAGGTCGTTCTGATAACGCACAACAAGCAGACCATGGAGATCGCCGACACCATGTACGGTGTTACAATGGAAGAGCCCGGCGTCTCAAAGATAATATCGGTCAAACTCGCAAAGGCGGCTTGATGCGAAGGATCCTACCGCCCCTTTTCCTGCTTCTATTCGCTCTGCCGGCGTTCTGTCAGGTCAAGAACATCAGCGCTCAGATCTCCATAAATCAATGGCAGAAGAACGGTATCGTAATTAATGACTCGCAGGGCCAATCGGTAAGACAGAACGCCAAGGCCGTCAGCCTCGATGACAATTCTCTTGTGATCGTATGGGAAGATGAGCGCAACGGCCATACCGACATATACGCGCAGCGGCTGAGCGCCTCCGGCAAAAAGCTCTGGGGTGATGAGGGCGTCGCTGTCTGCTCCTCTGCCAATAACCAGACGTTCCCGCAGCTGATCAACGCGGGAAGCGGCAATGTGATAATTGCCTGGCAGGATTACAGGAATGGTTTCTCTGACATTTATGCTCAAAAGCTCAATGTTAAGGGAGCCGCTCTATGGCAAACGAACGGGGTGCCGGTATGCAGGGCGGCGCAAAACCAGCTTGCTCCCCAGCTCTGTGATGACGGCTCCGGCGGAGCCTTTGTCACCTGGTATGATTATCGATCGGGAAAGGGCGAGGATATTTATGCTCAGCGGATCGGTTCGTCCGGCTCCACTGAGTGGCTGTCTGATGGAGTGCCCGTATGCGCTGAAACAGCGACGCAGTGGTATCCGCAGATAGTCCGCGACAGCGGCGGCGGCGCGGTGATCTGCTGGGATGACAAGCGCAACGGATATTATGATATATACGCGCAAAGATTGGGTTCGCAGGGGAATGCGATCTGGGATGTGAACGGCGTACCTGTCTGCTCCGCGCCTGAAAACCAGGAATACAGCCAGATAGCTTCAAGTGAACCGGGTACGTTCGTCATCACCTGGCAGGATTACAGGAACGGCGAAGCCGACATTTACGCGCAAAAGATCACCCTGAGCGGCAAGCCCGTGTGGAAAACGAACGGTGAAATAGTATGCAACGTTGCCGCGAACCAGGAACGCCCCCAACTGGTCGGCGGACCAAATCCCGTGATCGTATGGACAGATTTCAGGAACGGCACAGGGAACTCCGATATTTACTGCCAGAAGATGTCACCTGCCGGAAAGCCGCTCTGGGACAAATTCGGCGTGGCGGTTTGCGAGGCGGGCGAGAATCAGAACGATCCTAGGGCCGTTACCGACGGAAACGGAGGAGCGGTTATCGTATGGCAGGACCACAGAAGCTTTGCGTCGGCCATATTCGGAAGGCGAGTCAGCAGCGATGGAAAACCGGTCTGGGTCCCCGAAGGCAAGACCATATCGGCTCCGATAAGCGAGGCGGAATTCCCCCAGATCGTTCTGTCCGGATCGGGTAACGTGTTTGTGGTATGGCAGGACAAAAGGGAAGGGGGCGTTGACGTGTTCGCGCAGAGCCTGGACCTTTCCGGCGGGGAGAATTGGAAGATAAGGGGCATTAACGCGGTCTCCGGATTCGGTTCGGTCACCCAGCAGAAGCCGAAAATAATAAAATGTTCCGCTGATGAATATATCATTGTATTTGAGGATTACAGGAACGGTTACTCGAACATCTATGCTCAAAAGATAAATACCAGGGGCAGGCTCATCTGGAACCGGGACGCGGTGCGCGTTTGCACGTTCAAGAGCGACCAGATCAACCCGGAGCTTGCAAGTGACGGTGACGGCGGCGCATTGATCGTCTGGGAAGATTCTCGCAGCGGTGTATCGGCGGCCTATTCGCAGAGGATAGACGCTTACGGGAACATCCTGTGGGATCCTTCAGGGGTACAGGTGTGCCTGGTGAACGGCGATCAGCACGAGCCGAAGATCTGCAGTGATTCAAAGGGCGGAGCCGTAATAGCGTGGACCGACTTCAGGAAAAAGGACGGAAGTTCCACCGTGTATGCGCAGAAGATAGATAAGGATGGCAACCTGCGCTGGAGGTCCGACGCCGTCGCGGTAAGCACGTCCGGAGGCACGCAGACGAGCGTTAAGATCGCATCCGACAGGGTCGACGGCGCGGTGCTCACGTGGGTCGAGTTCAAGAAGAACGTGAACGCGAACACTCCCGACATTTTCGCCCAGCGCGTTGGAACTGATGGAAAGCTTTTGTGGGACCTGACCGGAATGGGAGTGTGCAGAGCTCCCGAGGCACAGAGGAACCCGGAGATATCGATCGACGACTCGATAATGATAGTCTGGGAGGACAGCGGCAGCGGCAATTACGACATATACGCCCAGAAGATGAACAAAGAGGGAAAGATCACGTGGGTGTGCGATGGTATACCTATTTGTACGGCGCCTTTTACCCAGCATGAGCCGAAGTTCGTCCTGAACGAGGATGGCGGAGCCACCATAACCTGGGAGGACTACAGGAACGCTAACTGGGACATTTTCGCGCAGAGAATAGACGGCAACGGCGGTTCCATATGGGAAAAGGACGGGATCCCGATCTGCTTGACACAGGGCACTCAATACGCGCCGCAGATCGTAAAAAGCGGCGGCACGGCCGCCATTATCGTCTGGGAAGATTACCGGAACAATCTCAGCTACAACATTTATGCTCAGAAGGTTTCGGGGAGAGGACAGCTTCTCTGGGAACAGGACGGTGTGCCGGTGTGCGTTACCGAAGGCGGAGCCAGGAACCCCCAGATCGTGGATGACGGCGAAGGCGGCGCGATAATAGTGTGGACCGACTACAGATACGGCAATTACGACATTTACGCCCAGAGAATAAATGAGACCAAGACTAAATGAGATCGCTGTCCTTGTCCTGATCCTTGCCTTTTCAGAGACATCATTCTGCGCCGAGTGGCTAAAGAACATAGTCCCCGGAGTGATATACACCCACATAAAAACATACGAGGCGGGAAGTCCGCTCCACATTCACATACTTAAGATAGATCTCGGGAACGATAAGGTCGATATAAGGCCCGAACTCGCTGGTGGCATCATCGGAGGCCTTGAAAGGACCAGCAGCATAGCCGCCAGGACCAACGCTGTCGCCGCGATAAACGGCTCGTTCTTTGAAGCGAAAAAAAAGCTGCACCTTCCGATCGGCTTCATGGTGATAGACGGGCAGGTGGTAGGTCGTTCTGTGCTTGAGAGGGCGGCTATCGGCATAAAAGCCGACAAAAAGATCGTGTTCGGCGTCCCCAAAACAAAAGGTCATGTGGTGAACCTGGAGAACAAAAAAAGCGTTCCGATCTGGGGAGTTAACAGGCCCCGCAAAAAGGATGAGGTCGTCATATATACCAACGAGTACGGCGCGACCACAAGGACGAACGATTTCGGAAAAGAGATCATCGTGGACGGAAGCGGAAAGGTGATCGAAATAAGCCCTAAGGGCGACTCCCCTATCCCCGCGAACGGTTTTGTGGTGTCGCTTCACGGATGGTCGAGGGATTTTGTCGCAAAAACAAAGACGGGCGACAGGATAGGCCTGAGCTACGATCTCGCCGAGGAATGGAAGGATGTCCGGCAGGCGGTGACGGGCGGTCCCCTTCTGCTAAGGGACGGGGAGACGGTTCACGAAAAGTCGCTGGTGGATGAAAAGTTCATTGGTGAATTGCTACCGCCGAATTCAAGGACGGCTATCGGCATAACAAAGGACAAGCAGCTGCTCCTTGTCGTGGTGGACAAGAGATCATCGCTGAGCAAGGGCGTGACCTATGATGAACTGGCCGGGATAATGAAAGAGGCTGGCGCGACCGATGCCATCGGTCTTGACGGAGGCCACGCGAGCACCATGTATCTGGATGGAAAGATAGTCAACTATCCGCTGACCGGCCGGGAGGGCGAGGTAAGCAACGCGATAATCGTGACTTACAGCGGCTGGCATCTAGCCTCGATACCCAAGGCGCCGGAGGTCAAAATGGTGTACAGCGAGCCGAGCAGGCGGATGCTTGAATCGATCAGGTTAGATGCTGAACTGCTGCCTTCGTCATATTTCCCGCAGCCTGAGGATTACGGGATATACGGCCTGTACGATCTCTACAACGGAGTGTCGAAACCCGTTTATTTTTATTAGACCCCGGCCGCTTTCTTAAGTATCTTCGCTTTGTCCGTTTTCTCCCACGAAAGGTCAAGGTCGGGTCTGCCGAAATGTCCGTATGAAGCCACCTGTTTGTAGATCGGCCGCCTCAGGTCAAGCTCCTTTATGATAAGGCCCGGTCTGAAATCAAAGTTCTCCATTATTATGTGGTTTATCTTCTCGTCCGCCACTCTTCCGGTGCCGAAAGTGTTGACCATTACCGAAAGCGGTTTAGCAACGCCTATCGCGTAAGCCACCTGGACTTCGCACTTATCGGCAAGCCCCGCCGCAACTATGTTCTTCGCGACGTATCTCATTATATACGAACCCGACCTGTCCACTTTTGTCGGGTCCTTCCCGGAGAAGCATCCGCCGCCGTGCCTGGCGCTGCCGCCGTACGTATCCACTATTATCTTTCTGCCGGTGAGGCCCGTATCGCCCTGCGGTCCGCCGATCACGAACCTTCCGGTGGGGTTCACGTAATACTTTGTGTTCTTGTCGAGGTACTTTTCGGGTATCACGTGCTTGATCACGTGCTTTATTATGTCGCTCTTTATCTTTGCGGCACTTATATTCGGATTGTGCTGAGCGGCTATGAGCGCGCTGTCCACCCTTATGGGTTTATTGCCTTCATATTCCACCGTGACCTGTGATTTGCCGTCCGGCCTTAGGTAAGGGAGCAGACCTTTTTTCCTTACGTACGCCAGGCGCTGCGTCAGTTTATGGGCAAGCGTTATCGGCATGGGCATAAGCTCAGGCGTTTCGTTGGACGCGTAACCGAACATCAGCCCCTGGTCCCCCGCTCCCAGGTGTGCCAGGTCCTCATGGATTATTTCTCCGCCCTTTGCCTCAAAGCTCTTGTCAACTCCCATGGCGATGTCCTTCGACTGTTCCTTTATGGAGACCATTACACCGCACGTTTCATAATCAAAACCGATATCCCTACTGACGTAACCGATCTCCTTTATGGTGTTGCGGACTATGTTCGGAATGTCAACGTAGCAGCCGGTGGTGATCTCTCCTGCCACCATCACCAGTCCGTTAGTAGTGAACGACTCGCAAGCGACGCGCGCGGGCGGGTCCTTTGCAAGTATGGCATCAAGAACGGAATCCGAGATCAGGTCGCACATCTTGTCCGGATGACCCTCCGTGACCGACTCCGATGTAAAAAGATATCTGTGTTTTGACAATATCATCGCCTCCCGAATTATTTTGAAGTAAAAAACGAGGAAAGTATATCACCCGTGTGCTAAAATGTCGAGCGTGGGAAATTTAAGCGAACACTTTAACTATCAGGAATTCCTCTGCAAGTGCCCCGAATGCTCAAAGAACGGGGAGTACAAGATCCACCTGGGTCTTGTGGGGGCGCTCGAGCTGCTGGAAATAAAGCTGAACAAAAAGGTAAGGATCAAGTCCTCGTACCGTTGCGAAGAGGTTAACGAAAAACTGGGAGGTAATCACAAAAGCTTCCACCTGCGCGGCAAGGCCGCGCATATATATGTGGACGGCATGACGCCCCAGGACGTGTTCAGGGCAGCGAGAGATATACCGGAAGTTAAGGGGCTCGGCTTGAACGTTGATGAGGGTTCTGTCCACATAGACCTCAGGAATGTAGAGAACAGAGAGGAGTGGGTCAAGGAAAAAGGGAAATACGTTCCCTTGACCGCCGACAAGAAGCACGTCTACGGGCTTGAATGATAAAAGATCTTATCGCTCCCTTCAGTGAATACCTCGCCTCCGAGCGGCGGCTCTCCCGCAACACCTCCCTGGCCTACCTGAGGGATGTCAACCAATTCACCGATTATGTGCAAAGCAAGGGATCGCTGTTTCAGACCCCGGACAGGATAGACCATCTTTTTTCAAGGAATTACCTCAGATATCTTGAAACCCTCAAGCTCTCCAGGAAATCCATAGCAAGAAAGGTCTCTTCCTGCAGGGCTTTTTTCCGTTTTCTCGTGCGCGAGAAAAAGATAAAACTGAATCCGTTCGAGCACATACTCACTCCAAAGCTCGGTAAGCGTCTGCCTTCTTTCCTTTATCCGGAAGAAGTTGTAAGGCTGCTTGAATCGGTCGATCTTAAGAAAAAGAACGGCGTGAGGGACATCGCGATACTGGAGCTCATATACGCGTCAGGCATGAGGGTGAGCGAGATCTCCAAGCTCAGGCCTGATGATATTGACCTCGCGAACGGAGAGGTTCTCGTTCAGGGAAAAGGAGACAAGGAACGCGTTGTACTTATCGGTTCAAAGGCGGTGAGCTCCATAAGAGATTATCTTAAGGAGAGAAAGAAAACTCCCGGGAGCACGCTATTTCTTGGAAGGATGGGCACACCCCTTACCAGCCGGTCAATTGAGAGGATGATAAAGAAGTTCGCGAAAAAAGCGGGGCTTGCTAAAAAGGTGACCCCTCACACGTTGAGGCATTCATTTGCCACGCATCTTCTGGGCGGCGGCGCCGACCTTAAGGTTGTCCAGGAGCTTCTGGGGCATTCATCTTTATCCACGACGCAGATATACACGCACATCACCAAGGAGAAGCTCAAGAACGTTTATGACGGCGCCCATCCCCGGGCCAAGTGACTTGACTATTTTTTATAAATAATCATAATAAATTTGATTTAGAACTTTTAGGGGGTAATAAGATGAGAAAAAATATTTTCTATGCCTTGATAGTTTCACTCTGTGTCCTGAGCCTGGCCTTTATTTACGGATGCGGTTCGAACCCGGCGGGCGGCGGGGGTGGCAGCGCAGGCGGCCGCGTTTATTACGGCATAATCAGCAGGGGCGATACGATCAAGTTCACCATGAAGGATAAGTCATTTAATTTTTCGCTGGTGGATGGGCCTGATGTTCCGCTTACCGTTTCAGGGACCGTTACCACACTCGAAAGCGGATTGTTGAGTGCTGAGGTAACCAGTTCAACCAATACTGGAGCAGTCGCTATTGGCGATGTGTTTTACGGCATCGAGCTCACGGGCGAAGTGCTGGCTTTTGGCGGTGGTGGTGGTAGTAGTGGCGATCCCGCTATGCTTTTATGTCCCGCGCTTACAAGTACAAGACCCTTGGCTGGCACGTATGAGGCAATAATGATAGCAGGTTCGACATGGGAGACCATAGGCTCATTGGGCTGCGCAACACTTGAAGTTTTCATGACTTCGTCTATCTCATTCGAGGTCGTTATGTTCACTCTTGACGGATTCATGGCCACATCGGATTATCCAACGGGATATTCTTATACAGACCACTTATTCAAAGCCCGCGATAAAATGGAAATATTCAATTCGCCAAAAGGTTTATTCGTTGGTAACCTTGGCGGAGGTAAAGATGGCGGATTCGCTGGCGCCTTACATGACACATCAATTGCTATTGCAGGTATCGCTGCCGGCGGTTCCCAACAATATAAGGGCATGGCATATAAAATTGAAATGCCTACGGTTAACAACGACATCACTATTATGCCGATTATCGCAACAACTGATGCATCCCTTATTTATGTTTCAACAATGGACGCTGTTTCCGGAGCCACAGTTGAAGCGATTGCAACTTTAAGTTTGGGTAATATTAATATAATAGCGGCCGGTATCATTGATGGCACCATTGAAGTTTCAGGAGACACCGGTCCAATGCAGATGGCCGCATATAAATATAATGACTTGGGCAAGTACATATTGACCGGAATTGCCACTGCTGATGACGCCGTAATTAACTTTTTCATGATAGAGCAATAGGGAGTTACTGCTCTATTGAAGGGCTGATCGGGGGGTTCCCCGGTTAGCCTTTTCATTTATGCCCTGTTTACCGCTAAAATACCCGTTTGACAGGCTTTTCCCTTACATATATAATCTCCCCTTGCGTGCCTTTTTAAGGGCGGGGCTTATATGAAGATCGACGTATCAGATTTACTTAAAAGCTTTGGGACAGAGTTAAAGGTAGATAAAAGCGAAAAGCTGGATCTCCAGGATGAGAATCTGGCCCTTTCTTCGCCGGTACAGGTTAAACTGAAGCTGATCAACACCGGCAGAACTGTCCTGGTAACGGGCACTCTCAAAACGAACGTGAAAATGACCTGCTGCCGCTGCTTAAAGGAGTTCGACCAGCCGGTAAGCATTGATTTTGATGAAGAGTACGCCAAAAAACACACGACCCGGGAGATGAAGGAAGAGTCCACGGAAGACGAAGAAGAGGGCGTAGAGATAAAGGACGAGGACATGGTTTTCGAGATCTCCGAAGACAACATGATAGATCTCAGCGAAGCGATAAGACAGAACATAATAGTGTCGCTGCCCATAAAACCGTTATGCGACAAGGCGTGCAAGGGAATAAAGCTCGAGCTGCCAAAGAAGAAGAGATCTGTGGACCCGAGACTTGAAAAGCTGAAGCAATTTAAAAAAGCTGGAGGTATGTGATATGCCGGTACCAAAGAAAAGACATTCGAATACTAGGACTAGAACAAGAAGGGCCAACTGGAAGCTGGGCAAGCTGAACCTTGGAAGGTGCCCCCAGTGCGGGTCGCCCGTCATGCCCCATCACGCATGCGAGAACTGCGGCACTTATCAGGGCAGACAGGTCATCCAGATGGAAGAGAAGGAACCGAAGGGAAAAAAGCCCGCCTCTCCTAAAAAAGGCGCAGAGGAGAAGCCCAAGTCTTGATCCGGATAGCATTAGACGCCATGGGCGGCGACCATGCTCCATACGAGACCATCCGGGGGGCGCTTCTGGCGGTCCATGAAAACCCCGACCTGCACATCGTACTTGTAGGCAGGGAGTCGGACATCAAGAGAGAGCTCAAGCATCAGGACATGAGCCGCATATCCATAGTTAACGCCTCAGAAGTTATAGGAACAAGCGAACCTCCCGTTCAAGCCATCAAGCAGAAAAAAGATTCCTCCATCGTAAGAGGCGTGAACCTTGTAAAAGAAGGCGGAGCGGACGCCTTTGTTTCGGCGGGCAATACCGGAGCGCTCATGACATCCGCGCTTCTCGGTCTCGGCAGGATCGCCGGCATCGAGAGACCGGCGCTAGCCACCATTTTACCTTCAAAAAAAGGAAATGTGCTGCTCCTGGATATGGGCGCCAACGTGGACTGCAAGCCAACGCATCTGGTGTACTTCGCAAGAATGGGCTCGGTCTATTCTAAATATGTACTTCATATAAACGATCCAAAGATAGGCCTTGTTAACATCGGGGAAGAGCCGGAAAAAGGGAATGAACTCACCACAAGCACCTATCCTCTTCTTAAGGCGGAAAAGAACATTAATTTTTCCGGCATGGTAGAGAGCAAGGAGATATTCGCGGGAAAGATCGACGTTGTGGTGTGCGACGGGTTCACCGGAAATCTTTTGCTTAAATTCGCGGAGACCACCGCCACTTTCATTCTTGAGATGCTCGGGAACGAGCTCAAAAGCCATCCTCTCGCCGCCTTCGCCGCCCTTTTCCTTATCCCCTCCCTGATCAGGCTCAAGAAAAAAGTGGATTATGACGAGTTCGGGGGGGCCGAACTTCTCGGGATAAACGGCGTTGTCGTCAAGGCTCACGGAAGGGCAAAATCAAAAGCGATAAAGAACGCGATAAGGGTAGCGGCTGAATCCGTTGAGGGAAAAGTCGTCGAATATATATCCAAGGTGGTGGAACACTGATTGAAAAGAGCTAAGATAATTGGAACGGGATCATATGTGCCGGAAAAGATACTCACGAACGCCGACCTTGAGAAAATGGTCGAAACTACAGATGAATGGATCACAGACCGCACGGGTATAAAGGAAAGGCGCATCTCATCCCCTCAACAGGCCACCTCGGACCTGGCAGTAGAGGCCGCGAAACTGGCACTGGCAGACGCCAAGATGGATCCTATGGACATAGAGATGATAATCGTGGGGACTTCATCCCCGGACATGCTGTTCCCTTCCACGGCCTGCATAGTGCAGGATAAGATAGGATGCAAGAACGCCGCTGCGTTCGATGCCTCCGCCGCATGCTCGGGCTTTAATTTCGCGCTGGCCGCCGGAGCAAGCTTTATCGAATCGGGCGCCTATAACAATGTTCTTGTTATCGGCGCGGATACGCTCACCAAATATCTGGACTGGACCGACAGGAACACCTGCATACTTTTTGGCGACGGCGCGGGTGCGGTGGTCCTTAAGTCAACCACGGACGGCAGCGGCGTTCTAACAAGCCATCTCGGGGCCGACGGCTCCGGCGGAAAGTACCTGATAATGCCGGGCGGCGGATCGCGAGATCCCGAAGCAAAAAAACGCTTCATATGGATGGACGGTAAAGAAGTATTCAAGTTCGCGGTAAAGGTGCTTCCCGCATCGATAAAAAAGGTGATGGAAAAGTCAGGCATGGGGATCGACAAGATATCGATGCTCATCCCTCATCAGGCGAACATTAGGATAATCGACTTTGCGCTAAAGAATTTGGGCTTGCCAAAGGAAAATGTATATGTTAATGTCCCCCGATACGGAAACACCTCCGCGGCCTCTATCCCAATAGCGCTGGACGAAGCGCTTAAAGAGAAGAAGATAAAAAAGGGGGATATTGTAGTACTCGCGGGGTTCGGCGCCGGGCTTACGTACGGCGCAAATGTCATAAAGTGGTAGCGAATTAATTTAGAGCGGAGGAAATTATGGATTACGGATTTACGGAAGAACAGTTGATGATAAAGGATCTCGCAAGAAAGATCGCCGAAGAAAAGGCCCTCCCTTTGCGCGCGGAGCTGGATGAGTCAGGGAAATTCCCCTGGGAAGTTGTAAAGGCGTGCGCTGAAGCGAACCTTACCGGGATCGGGATAGAAGAAAAATTCGGAGGTATCGGCGGCGGCACTCTCGAATACTGCATAGCCACGGAAGAACTGTCAAGGATATGCGGCGGTATCGCGCTTTCATATGCCGCGACCGGTCTTGGAACAATGCCTATAATACTTTTCGGCTCGGAAGAACAGAAACAGAAATACCTTCCTCCCATCGCCAAGGGTGAAAAACTGGCCGCTTTCGGTTTGACCGAAGCGAACGCCGGCTCCGATGCGGGCGGAATGCAGACCACGGCTAAAAAGGACGGCGATCATTACATCCTTAACGGGACAAAACAGTGGATAACCAACGGCGGAGAAGCTGAAACCTACTCTGTTATAGCGCTGACCGACAAGGCCAAAGGCGCGCGCGGAGCGTCCGCGTTCATACTTGAAAAGGATATGCCCGGATTCACGTTCGGAAAAAAAGAGAACAAGATGGGAATAAGGGCATCGGCGACCAGAGAGCTCGTTTTCCAGGACTGCAAGGTGCACAAGAGCCAGATGCTCGGCAAAGAAGGGATGGGCTTTATAGTGGCAATGAAGACTTTGGACAGGACAAGGCCCGGCATAGCGGCTCAGGCCGTGGGCATCGCTCAGGGAGCGCTTGAAGAAGCCCTGAAATATTCCAGGCAGAGAGTTCAGTTCGGAGAAAAGATAGGTTCATTCCAGGCGGTTCAGCACATGCTGTCCGATATGGCAACACAGGTGGAAGCCGCACGCGCTCTTGTTTACACCGCGGCAAGAGAAATAGATAAGGGATCAAAGGACACTTCCAAGCTTTCTGCCATGTGCAAGCTGTTCGCGTCCGATACATGCATGAAGGTGACCACGGATGCGGTACAGATATTCGGCGGATACGGCTACATGAAGGAATATCCCGTCGAGAAAATGATGCGCGACGCGAAGATAACCCAGATATATGAAGGGACCAATCAGATACAGAGGAACGTCATTGCCCTTGAGTTGATCAAGGAAATGGCGGCTAAGAAGTAGGTCCTTGCCGGAAATGAACATAATCGTCTGCATCAAACAGGTCCCGGGCACAACGCAGGTCAAGATAAACCCCGAAACCAACACGCTCGTCCGCGAGGGCGTTGAGGCGATAATCAATCCTTTCGACGAGAACGCCATTGAAGCGGCTCTCCAGCTCAGGGACAAGAACGGCGGCAAGGTGACCGTTATAACCATGGGCCCTCCCCAGGCAGCGAACGCCCTGAAAGATGCGATAGCTCTGGGGGTTGATGAGGTCGTTCTTATCTCTGACAGGGCATTTGCCGGCTCGGATACGTGGGCAACGTCATACACCCTTGCTTCGGCGATAAAAAAGATCGGACAGTACGACCTCATAATCTGCGGAAAACAGGCGATAGACGGCGATACCGCGCAGGTGGGACCGGGGGTCGCGGAGTTCCTCGGACTGCCGCAGGTCACTTTCGCCGTGGGACTTGAAGTGGCGAACGGGGTCCTAAAGGTGAACAGGCTTCTTGAAGAGACAAATGAGATGCTGGAGCTGGATCTCCCCGCGCTTGTGACAGTGGTAAAACATATAAACACCCCGAGGATGCCTTCGTTCAAGGGAAAGATAAAAGCCAAGAACGCGGTCGTCCCTCAGTGGGGCGCAAAAGACATCAACGCGGATGACAACAAGATCGGATTGAAAGGCTCCCCAACTTCGGTGGTCAAGATATTCACTCCTCCTCCGAAGGGCGGCGGAGAAATACTTAAAGGATCGGCCGATGAGATGGTCGACACTCTCGTAAAAAAGCTCAGAGACAGGAAGGTCTGCTAGCATGGGAATAAGGGTATTAAAAGATAAATGCATCGGCTGCAAGATATGCGTTCCGGTGTGCCCCACATCGGCCATCACCGTTGTGGACAAAAAAGCGGTCATCGACCTGGATAAGTGCACCATGTGCGGCGCATGCCCATCTTCCTGCAAGTTCAAGGCTATCGAGATCGTCAAGGAAGACGTGCAGGTGGTTGATAAATCACAATATAAAGGCATCTGGGTATTCGCAGAGCAGTATGAAGGCGACGTTCACCCCGTGGCGCTTGAGCTTTTGGGCGAGGGAAGCAAGCTTGCAAAAGAACTCGGGGTTGAGCTTTGCGCTGTTCTTCTGGGCGACTCATCGGTTGAGAAAGAAGCCAAAGAGCTTATCGCTTACGGCGCCGACAAGGTCTACCTTGCAACGGCACCCGAGCTGAAGAACTACACCACCCTCCCCTACGCTTCCATAATCTCTGACGCTATCAGGCAATATAAGCCCGAGATAGTGCTGTTCGGCGCTACGACCACCGGAAGGGATCTTGCTTCAAGGATCGCGGCACGCATAAACGCCGGGCTTACCGCGGATTGCACGGGGCTGGCGATAGATAAAGAGACCAAACTGCTTCAGCAGACGCGTCCGGCGTTCGGGGGCAACATAATGGCCACCATCATCTGCAAGAACCACAGGCCGCAGATGTCCACGGTAAGGCCAAAGGTCTTTAAAAAATCCGAGCCCGATCATAAAAGAAAAGGCGAGGTCATAAAAGTCCCGGCAAAGATAGATCAGAAGGACCTTCTCGTAAGGATAATCGACATAATAAAGGATACGAGCGTCAAGGTGAACCTTGCCGAAGCGGAGATAATAGTTTCGGGAGGCCGCGGCCTCGGCGAGGCCTCGAACTTCAAGCTTGTAGAGGAACTCGCTGCGGTGATAGGCGGCGCCGTGGGAGCATCAAGGGCCACGGTCGACGCCGGTTGGATATCGTCGCATCACCAGGTGGGACAAACGGGCAAAACGGTATGCCCAAAGCTGTACATCGCGGTGGGGATATCAGGAGCGATCCAGCACCTGGCCGGTATGCAGTCGTCCGATATCATAGTCGCCATCAATCGCGATCCTGACGCTCCCATTTTCAAGATCGCAACATACGGGATAGTGGGCGATCTCTTTGAGATAGTCCCCAAACTGACAAAAAAATTGAAAGAGGTAAGAGGATAGTGTCCAAGATAGCTCTCGTATTTCCGGGACAGGGTTCGCAATATGTAGGAATGGGCAAAGATCTTGTAGCCAAGTTCAGCTACACCAAGAAGTTCTTTGAAGAGGCGAATTCCGCTCTTGGTTTTGATCTCCAAAAACTTTGTTTTGAAGGGCCGGATGAAGACCTGAAGAAGACCGAGAACACGCAGCCTGCGATCCTCACCGTTTCCGCCATTTGTCTTGAGGCAATAAGGTCATTCGGCGGAATTAAGGTTGAGGCGGTCGCGGGGCACAGCCTCGGCGAATACAGCGCCCTCTATGCCGCGGGCTCGATCTCGTTCAAGGATGCCGTGAAGCTGGTGAACATGAGGGGAAAGTTCATGCAGACCGCCGTTCCGGTGGGCGAAGGAACAATGGCCGCCATACTCGGGCTTGATCACGGCATTGTTAAGGACATTTGCGTAAAGGCGTCCGCAAAGGGGACGGTAGAGGCGGCCAATATAAACAGTCCCGGACAGATAGTTATTTCCGGAAAGGTTGCCGGTGTCGCTGAAGCAGCAAGGCTGTGCAAGGAAGCCGGCGCAAAAAGAGTTATCGAGCTCCAGGTAAGCGCTCCGTTCCATTCAAGCCTTATGAAGCCCGCCGCGGATAATCTCGCTGTCGAGCTTGACAGGGTCAGCATAAAGGACGCGCAGGTGCCTGTTGTATCGAATGTGACGGCGGATTACGTTACCTCAGCGGCGCAGATAAAGGAACTTCTGGTGCGGCAGATGACCTCACCTGTCCTGTGGGAGAGCTCGATCGCAAAAATGAGCGCGGACGGTTTCGACTCGTTCATTGAGGTGGGCCCCGGCAAGGTCCTGTCAGGTCTCATCAAAAAGATAAGCCCCAAGGCAGGCATATATAATGTAGGCGACGCGGCCACTTTAGGGGAGTTTTTAGCCAAAAAGGAGGGTTTAAGATGAAGCTTAAGGGACGTGTGGCTCTTATTACGGGATCGGCCCAGGGCATCGGAAAGTCCATTGCAGAGCATCTCGCAAAAGAGGGCGCCGATATAGTGATATCAGACATCAACATGGACGCAGCCACGCTGACGTCAGCCGAGATCGCCAAGACCGGGGTCAGGACCCTCGCGGTAAAGATGAACGTCGCGGACTCAAGCGATGTTTCTTCGGGCATCGACTTGATCGTTAAAACCTTCGGCAAGATCGATATACTTATTAACAACGCCGGGATCACGAAGGACAATCTTCTAATAAGGATGAAGGACGAAGAATGGGACGCCGTGCTCAGCGTGAACCTTAAGTCGATGTTCCTTGTGACCAAAGCGGTAGCCCCCTTGATGATGAAGAGCCGGTGGGGTAGAATAGTTAACATAGCATCCATAGTTGGAGAAATGGGAAATTTTGGTCAGGTAAATTATTCAGCCGCAAAGGCGGGATGCCTCGGCCTTACAAAGACCGTGGCAAGGGAGCTTTCTTCGCGCGGCATCACCTGCAATGCGGTAGCTCCCGGATTCATAGACACGGCAATGACCCAGAAGCTTTCAGATGATGTAAAGAAAAAGCTGAGCGATCAGATACCGCTCACAAGGCTGGGAACGCCGGAAGATATAGCAAAGGCAGTGGTTTTTCTGTGTGCAGACGCCGATTACATAACCGGTCAGGTTATAAATGTTAACGGCGGGATGTACATGTAAAAAAGCAAAAAAAACAAGAAAGGGGTGACACTAGCAAATGGATGAGTCTAAGATTTTTGATCAGGTTAAGAAGGTTGTTGTGGACCAGCTCGGCGTGTCGGAGGACGAAGTAAAAAAGGAAGCTTCTTTTGTCGATGATCTTGGTGCCGACTCGCTCGATACGGTTGAGCTCGTTATGGCGCTTGAAGAAGCATTCGGTCTCGAGATACCGGATGAAGAAGCTGAAAAGATAAAGACCGTTGGCGATACAGTGAACTATATACTTTCGCACGGGAAAAAATAACACTGCGGCCCGATGAAGCAATGGCACAGTCGGGCAGAGCAGGTTGGATGGGGAAAAATGAAGTTGCCGGAACTTAAAATAGGTAATCTGGTCGCAAAGGTCCCGATAATCCAGGGCGGAATGGCCGTGAAGATCTCTACGGGTCTTCTCGCTGGCACCATCGCGGCCGCCGGAGGCATCGGAATGATCGGCGCGTCCGGCATGGACCTTACCGAGCTTCGCGAAGAGATAAGAAAAGCCAGGGATATCGCAAAGGGCGGGATAGTAGGCATTAACATAATGTTCGCCGCCAGGGAGTTCCTGGGCGCCGTAAAGACCGCGATATCCGAAAAGATAAGCGTGGTAACGACCGGAGCCGGTTTTTCGCGCGACATATTCAAGATCGGCCTTGAATCGGGAACGCCCATACTTCCGATAGTTTCATCGGCAAAGCTTGCCAGGATCGCCGATAAACTGGGAGCTTCGGCGATAGTTGTTGAGGGCACCGAGGCGGGAGGCCATCTGGGCACCGAAAGATCGATCTGGTCCGTTATCCCTGAGGTGAGGGCAGTGACCAAGCTTCCGGTAATAGCCGCCGGAGGTCTTATCGAAGGCTGCGACATCGCCAAGATGTTCAAGCTGGGGGTGGACGGGGTGCAGATCGCCACAAGGTTCGTTCTTACTAACGAGTGCGCCGCTGCGCCTGAGTACAAAAAGGTGTACCAGAACGCGAAGAAAGAGGACATCGTCATGATATCAAGCCCCGTCGGAATGCCCGGCCGCGCCATAAAGACAAAGTTCGTTGAAGCGATATTGAATAAAAAGGCGCCCCGACCCATCGGCTGCGATTACTGCCTTAAGAAATGTTCGCTCGAATACTGCATCGTTCAGGCCCTGATCAACGCACAGCAGGGCAACGTGGATGAGGGCATAGTTTTTTCCGGAGCGAACGTATGGAAAATAAAGGACAGGACCATAAAACCCGCGGCTGTAGTGCTGAACGAACTGGTAACAGAGGCTGAAGCATGCAACCTGTAAGAGTTGTCGTTACCGGGCTAGGATGCATAACCCCCATCGGAATAGGAAAGGAAGCCTACTGGAGCGGTCTTATATCAGGGAAGAACGGCATAGACAGAATAACGCATTTTGACGCCTCAAGATTCTCCACTCAGATCGCTGGTGAGGTAAAGGATTTTGATGCTTCGCTGTATATGGATAAAAAGGACGCTAAGAGAGTGGTCCGTTTTATCCAGTTCGCGATCGCCGGCGCAAAAATGGCGGTCGAAGACGCCAAGCTGGTCATTAATGAACAGAACGCCGACCGCACGGGCGTTGTGGTCGGCTCCGGCATCGGCGGGATCGATTTTCTTGAAGCGCAGTCAAAGACCCTTATTGAAAAAGGCCCGGACAGGATAAGTCCATTTACCGTTCCATGGATGATAGCTAACATGGCCGCGGGACAGATATCAATATATCTCGGTGCAAAAGGGCCCAACAGCTGCACCGTCACGGCCTGCGCCACCGGAACTCACTCCATAGGTGACGCATTCAAGATAATACAGAGAGGCGACGCTGATGTAATGATCGCGGGAGGCACCGAAGCCGCGATATCCCCTCTCGGTATGGCCGGTTTTTGCGCCGCCAGGGCGCTATCTCAAAGGAACGATGATCCAAAACACGCCTCCCGCCCGTTCGACAAGAACAGGGACGGCTTTGTGATGGGAGAAGGATCCGGGATAGTTATCCTTGAATCACTTGAGCACGCTAAGGGCCGCGGAGCGCATATTTACGCGGAAGTTGTGGGATACGGGATGACAGGAGACGCATATCATATAACCTCGCCCGCTCCCGGGGGAGAAGGAGCCGCGAGGGCGATGCGCCTGGCGATAAAAGACGCCGGCCTTAAACCTGAAGATATCGACCACGTTAACGCTCACGGGACATCGACCGATCTTAACGATAAGTTCGAGACCATGGCCATAAAAGCGGCTTTTGGCGACCATGCGCGCAAACTTGCCATATGCTCGAACAAATCCATGATCGGGCATCTGCTCGGCGCGGCCGGCGGCGTGGAGTTCATAGCCACCGTGCTTTCGGTCGTGAATGACATGGTGCCTCCGACCATTAATTATGAGACCCCGGATCCGGAGTGCGATCTTGACTACGTGCCGAATACGGCGAGAAAATTGAAGGTGCGGGCAGCGATCACTGATTCGCTGGGCTTTGGGGGTCACAACGCGGTCCTGGCCGTGAAAAAGTTCACGCCCTGAGGTGGTGTAAAAAGTATCAAGGATATTTTCTGATCCCGGAAAGTATGCTTTCGCAAGCCTTCTTGCGATATTCATCCTCCTATTTGCTTTTTTCCAATTATCATACGCCGCGGTCCTGCCTGAAGTATATCCGCAGATACAGGTCTCGGGTTATAAGCAGTACCTTTATTCCACGCTGAACGTTGAACCGCAGTTCTATTTTCAGGCCCAATCCATGCTGGGAAGTCCCTATTCCGGCGGTCCGTGGCAGGAAAAACTTAAGCTGGCCATCATAGGAAAGCTCACTGACAAACTTTCGGTTTCGTATGACCTTGAACAGCAGCCTGACATGCCCGACAGGTTCAACGTAAAAGTCGATTATGATAAGACGGAGCTGACGTTCGGTGATTTCGGCGCAAGCTTTACGGACAATGAATTTGCATCCACATCCAAATACCTTAACGGCGTGATGATAACTTCCTATGATAACTGGTACAACCTTACCCTGGTCCCGACAGCCAAGCTAAAAAGTGAAACACAGCAGCTTGTGACCCAAAAGGGGGCCAACTCAAAGGGCCCGTACAACCTGGGTCACGGCTCTATAATAGAAGGTTCGGAGCGCGTACAATTGAACAACGTACTCCTTACAAGAGGATACGATTACACCATCAACTACTTCAGCGGCAACATCACCTTCGCCAAGATACTTTCGACCGATGACCAGTTCAGTTATTCCTATGAATATACCAACCTTTTGGACCTCTTTTTCCCCACGGTATCCAAAAGGGATTTTATAGGGATCTCCACGAACGTCGTGATCAATCCGGAGCTTCTCGGTCAACGTGTTACAAAAATGGAAAAGGCCCGAAAGTCGTCCCTCGAATATTTTCCCAATGTTCTGACCCCTCCTCCGGCCCCAAGGTCTGCATCAGCAGAGGGATCCGCGATCCCTCCAAGGGTCGTTATTGCACCGGCAGTTGACGTGAATCCCGGTTATGTGGTATCGGTCAATGATGTTCCCGCAATTTTTCTGCACGACATAACGGGCGAAACGCCCGCCCGGCTTAAGGCACAGTCCGTGAAAAAGCGGTTGGATGCCGTATTGGCTTCCGGCGCATCCACGAACGAGGTAAGAGTAGATGTGATAAACGGAGAGAATGTGGTTACCGTAAAAGGGAACCCGATTGTGACCGCCACAAGATCGGAGGCGGCCATGTTGAACCTTTCCGCATTTACTCTTGCCGATCTTTGGGCCAGCGCGCTTTCAAAAGGACTTTCGGCGACGGCCGAAGCTCCCGCGAAAATATCAACTTATGAAGCTGGAAGCGCCCAGCAATATGAATGGGAAAGCACGGGTGTTTATAAGCTTAAGTATTCTCCCGTAATAGTGAACAGTGAAAGGGTGATGTTCAAGGGAGCTCAGTTGAAGAGGATTGAGGATTATCTCATCAATTATGACGACGGGACAATAACCTTTCTCCAGCCGCAGCTACCCACCGCCCTTGAACCCTTGTCAATTGAATATGATTATATAGTTGTGGCTGCCGAGTCTGAGACGCTGCCCGGGACAGGGAAAGGCCCCTATTCTCTCGCGCACAACGAGATCATCGATGGCAGCGAGACGATTTACGTGAACAACGTTCCTTATCTACGCGAACTTGATTATAAGATCGACTATAAACAGGGCAGCATAATATTTTATACTGACATACCGCAAACGGCTAACGTAGTGGCAAAATACAAATATCTCGCCGTGACCACGCCGCCCGCTCCTCCAACCCCCGTGGTGCCGAGATCCCTGAAACTAGGCGTGACCTACCTGAAGGAGTCCGGACAAAGAGGGAATGCCGCGCCAAGTTCAGCGGTAACGGAGAATAAATCGGGCAGCGACATTATCAACAATAATAACACGCTATACCTTTCTTACAGGCCGGTAACCATGACCTCAGAAGTGGATGTGGAGAGGAATGATACTGTTCTGGCTTACGGGGTCGATTATGTTTTTCCGACCGTTGAGGCCTCTACCGGGAACGTGATCCCCGCAGCCAAGCTGGCATATATGACGGACCCGTCAGACCTGTCGGACGGACTTAAAACAGGAACAATAAAATTCCTTACCGCTCTGTCCCCTACGGACGAAGTATCCGTAAGCTATAGTTACAGCAACTGGTCCACGGAGAGGTACTCAGGATCAGGCAACAGCGGAACTCTCACCTATTATATAGGGAATTACAGGAACCTGGTGCCCGGGACAGAAGTCGTGCAGATATGGAGGAAGAACGATCCAAACCCATCGATAAAAACTCTTGTCCGGAACAGCAGCATAGAGGTCTTTGACGGGAACTACTCTATCAATTATTCGGATCCCGCCAATTTCACTTTCAACAGTGATCCGATAGTCGTGAACGGAGAGACCTTCTATCTGAACGACATAAATTTCACCGTTCTTTTCAAGTTCGTTGCGCAGGTCAGCGTGACCGACCGACCGCTGGTCCATGATGTGATCGCGGTCCAGTCCGCCTTTAATGTTGGCGATAATCTCAAGCTTGAAGGTTCCTTCGCAAGGTCCAACACTGACCAGGTATTCACGTCGATAAGCACAAATGAAACGTTCAATGGGGACGGGAAAACCAGGCTGTTCAACCTTCACGCTGCCGGACAGCTGGTCGACGGCGGCGAACAGGTCTTCCTTAACGGACAAAAGCTTAACCGTGACGATCAGTATTATTTCTCTTATGATTCAAATACAGCCGGGAAGTTCGGTATACTTACCTTCTTCTCAATAATCCCCTCCACTCTTGACGTCATTTCAATAGATTATAAATATCAGAGCTCGTCAGGGACCGTGACGAACATCTCCGAAAAACAGGGCAACGCCTTCAAGGTAAGCGCCGCGCTAAAACCGAACAATCTGCTGGAGTTCGCGGGAGACTACAAAAAGATCGATTCGGATTTTTCTCCCATGGGCGGCACATCCATCCCCCTTGGAAGCGAATACAAGCACGCGTATACCAAGATCACGCCGCTCACCAATTTCTGGATGTCCGGCGATATCAAAGAAACGACCAATCCCATTGCGAACTTTAATAACAGGTTCCTGTCATCGTACGACAGGAATTATGCTTCAGGGTTTAATCCCTACGGGATCGCTCAGATAAGCATGGGCTACAGGGACTTTTCCACGCTCGATGAACTTTTGCCGGGCGCCACGCTGCACACCAACGATTACAAATCGGACACCTATACCCTGAGCGTGGTACCGGCCGCGCTCCGATACGGTGAATATGGCTACCAGGCAGCGCTTGATGCAAAAAAGACCGCGGCATTCACCGACACAAAGGATAAACATCTGCCCCAGGATATCCTGACCGACTACTATCACATGAACAATACGTTCGACCTTACAAAGCGGGTAAAATGGGTGCTCGATTACCAGGTCAACCTTCCCACCACGATCTCATATGAATCCGGCACCAGGTCAAAAGGGAAGGTCGTGCAGCGGCAGGAGGTGGATGATCTGAACTCCTTCCTGAACTGGGACCTGACATTTGCGGGCATAAGAAAGCTGTATGCGTTCTGGAACAAGATCGGTCATAATGAAAATAATTTCATCAGCGGCACGACACGGTCCACCATCAATGAGACATATCACACGGATTTCATACCGATCGATCAGATCACCACTAGCATAGACCAGACCAGGCAGGAGATCCCGACCGTCTCAACTGCTTACGGTAACCCGAGGTCCGAAAGGCAGACCGCCACCGTTCGTTTTACCCCTTATTCGAGCACCGCTTTCAACTGGTCAGGTTCAAGGGATGAGACCCTAGCTGAGAACGGAGCAAAGACATCGGGCAACGCGAACATGTATTCGGTCGATCACACTCCGATCGCGACCTCGCTCTACAAGCTGACCACAAAATTTACGCTTTCTTCAAGCATAAGGAACGCCCCGCTGGGCACTGAGCCGGTCGTATCAACTGATACGCGTGATTTTATACAGGATTATAATTTCTCCTATAATGCTTTGCAGAACCTTACTCTTCTTTCCGGATTTCAACAGGAAGACTACACTAACAAGAACGACTCATTTAAATCCCCTGTCAATACTGTTTCTCAGAGCCAGACAACGACCGTGGGTTCGGTCTATAAGATATTCGAGGACATGGACCTCTCCGGCAACTACAGCGTAAAAGTCACCCAGGTCCCGAACCAGAGCGCCCACAAATCCATAGTGGACGCGCACGCGGTCTACAGGTTCCTGCTTAACGGCACGCTGAATTATGACTGGAACCAGGAAGACAACGGCGGTGAAATACTGGGCGGTTCCTTTGTCGATCAGGATTTCTTAAAGATCATCCAGTCGCTTTCCGTGAACTATGTTGTCACCCAGGGGGAGCAGCTGATCCTGTCAAGCATCGTGCTCCGAGCCGGGGTAAAGTGGGCTGACTTCCATGACAGGAACAACCCCTCGAACAGCTTCCAGGCTACGCTCCTTACATTTGAAGGCACATTCAACTTCTAGTATAATCATACCTCTATGAAGAACGAGAGCTTGGAAACACGCGCGAGCCGCGTAATGACCCCTGCCCTTTCGCATACGACCAACATCGAGGTCGAACGCGGACGGGGAGCATACCTGTATTCAAAGGACGGGAAGAAATATCTTGATTTCGCGTGCGGCATAGCCGTGACCAACCTCGGTCACTGCCACCCGAAGGTCATAGCTTCCGCCGTGAAACAGGCCGAAAAGCTTATTCACGCCTGCGCCGGGATCGTTTATTATGACGCGAACGTTCAGCTGGCTGAATTGCTTGCCAGGATATGCCCGGCGGGGCTTGATATGAGCTTTTTCTGCCAGAGCGGAACAGAGGCGGTAGAGGGCGCAATAAAACTTGCAAAGTACGTGAAGAACAAGCCTGGCATAATCGCTTTTCAGGGAGGATTTCACGGCCGTACCCTTGGTTCGCTTTCGGTAACGACATCGAAACAGAAATATCGCGATCGATACGAACCGCTGCTTCCTGACATATTCATCGCCCCTTACTCAAAGAAGGATTCCCTTGAGATCGTTGAGGGATTCCTGAAACAGAAAAGCATCGCAGGCGTCATTGTTGAACCTATACAGGGAGAGGGCGGATACATGGTCCCTTCAAGGGAATTCCTTTACGGATTGCGTTCGCTCTGCAATAAATATGAAACGTTCCTTATTTATGATGAGGTCCAGACAGGTTTTGGCCGGACAGGAAAGATGTTCGCGTCGCAGAATTTCGATGTTTATCCCGACATCATGGCCCTCGCAAAAGCGATCGCGTCAGGTTTTCCGCTGGGAGCCGTGGTCGCAAAATCCTCCATCATGAAACAATGGTCCCCGGGAGCGCACGGAGGAACAATGAGCGGCAATCCTGTTTCGTGCGCCGCCGCGCTAGCAACGATCGATATTATCGAAAAAGAAAAGCTCCCTGAGGCCGCAGCCAAACTCGGGAAATATCTTACCGGACGGCTCGAGACGCTCAAAAAGTCGTATAAAAGCGTCCTTGATGTGCGCGGCCTCGGTCTTATGATAGGTGTTGAGTTCGCGGACGGGAACACGGCAAAACAGGTCCGGGAACACTGCCTTGCCAACAACCTGATATTGATCACCTGCGGAACTAACGACCAGGTGATACGATTCATACCCCCATTGATAGTGACAAAAGAGCAGCTTGATTCCGCGCTTAATATTTTTGAGGACGCGCTCAAGAGCATATGATGATGAAGATAGGGACATTTATCCTTGCCTTGTTGCTCATTCTTATCCCTTCTTTTGCGCTGGCCGACGATGAAATAGAGATAAGCTTCACGCGTCCAGAGAACGCCCCTTATTTTGAAGGGATCCCACGCATCAATATATATTCGGAGGAGTTCACCACTGTTACACTGAGCATTTCATCAAAGGCGGACATCAACGCAAGGCTTTTATGGGCTTCGTCATACGACCCGCAGTTCAATGAGCAGAAAAGCATCATGTTCTCGATAAAAAGGTCCGATGCTCCCAGAAAATACGTGTTCAATTTAAAGACACAGAATGCTGGATGGGCCGGATTTATAAAACAGTTCGTGGTCGCTCCGGATCAAGGCGTTGATGGCATGACCATCCACTCCGCCAGCGTTTCGCATACAACGCTTGGCACGCTCATCTCCTCAGGTTGGCGCGAGTTCTGGGGACCTTCGGGGAGAATTATAATGGGAAGCACCGTGAACAACATGAGAACGCTTACCCTTTGGGGTAGGCCGTTCAATTATTATCTCTACGCGCTAATTATATTGACCGCCCTGGCTTCATACGGATACATTTACTCACGGGAAAAGGCCCTGAGCCTTTCATGGCGCGGCGCAGGGAGCATTGCGATGCTGGCATGCCTTATGTGCTGGGCCGTTTGGCAGCTCAGCTTTCTTGTGACCGAATATTCGTGGATAAAGGCCGACCTGAACAAGTACGGATCGTTCACGACCCTGGAATATAAGCAAAAGGCCGCCCTGGGTGAATATTTCTATGATTATCTGCAGTTCTGCAGGAAAGAGCTTCCGCAGAGAGCGCAGACAAATATGATCACATCCGACACAAGTAATTTTTACTTTACCAAGGCCATTTATTATCTGTATCCGATCATACTTGTATCAAAGGACCCGAAATACCTTCTCGTATTCATGAACGGCAAGACGCCGGGACAAACAATGGCCGAGAACAAGGGCTTTCGTCTTCTGAAAAAATTCGATGAAGGAGCATACATTTTATGGAAAAAATAGAACTGTCTATCGTAATGCCCTGCCTTAACGAGGAGCAGACCATCGGGCAGTGCGTCGAAAAGGCCAAAAGAGGCATCGCTTCCGTCGGCATGAACGGCGAGGTAGTGGTGGTTGACAACGGATCGACCGACAGGTCAATAGAGATAGCGCGATCTATCGGCGCAAGGGTGATCATTGAACCAAATAAGGGATACGGGAGCGCTTACAAGCGGGGATTCTCAGAGGCCAAGGGCGATTATCTGATAATGGGTGATTCAGATGATACTTATGATTTCTCCGAAATAAAAGCTTTCATTGACGGGCTGAAGAGGGGCAGCGATATGGTGGTGGGTACGCGCCTTAAAGGGAAGATACTTCCCGGCGCTATGCCGCCGCTCCACAGATATCTTGGCACTCCGGTTATCGCGTGGCTGCTCAATCTTTTCTTCAGGACCGGGGTGTCCGATCCGAACTGCGGGATGAGGGGGCTTACCAAGGAAGCGTTCCGTAAAATGGACCTTCAATCAGGCGGTATGGAGTTCGCCTCCGAGATGATAATAAACGCGGCCAGGGAGGGCCTTAAGATATCGGAGGTGCCTATCACCTATTATCCGAGAAAAGGCGATTCCAAGCTCCGCACTTTCCGCGACGGCTGGAGGCATCTGCGGTTCATGCTGTTCTACAGCCCCACATATCTGTTCCTTTTGCCCGGATCCTTCATAATGGTCCTTGGTCTTATCCTCATGCTCCTGGTCTTTCCTGGCCCCTTAAGGTTCGGGCGGCTTACTCTGGACATACACTATATGGTGCTGGGCAGTGCCTGCTCGATACTGGGTTCGCAGATACTCACAATGGGTCTTTTTGCCAAGTGTTACGCCTTTACCGAAGGTTATGAACTAAGGGACAAGTTCATCAATATTTTCCTCAGGTTCTTCACCCTGGAGCGAGGCATATATCTCGGCGGCATCTCACTTCTGCTGGGATCGCTGATGAGCGTCTATGTTCTCATTAAATGGATAAATTCGGGTTTCGGGGCCCTGTCTGAGGTCAGGACCGCGCTGCTTGCGCTGACACTGGTCATACTCGGCGTTCAGGCGATATTCTCCTCGTTCTTCATCAGCATTCTGCTGCTCAAGAAAGGAAGGTCCTGATGATCGCCCTGCAGCTGGCGTTCGCTGTGCTGTTCCCGGTTCTGGTCGGGTACAGCTTTATCAATCTGTTCTTGAATAATAAGGAGGATGCCGGGCTGCTCGAGAGGCTTTCTCTTGGTTTCTGCGCCGGCCTAATGCTCATCTCTCTTGAGATGTTCTTCGTGCTTTCTCCTCTCAAGACCAGATTTTCTGTGGCATCGATATCATTCCCGTTGCTGCTTATAGTTCTTGCCGGGCTTTATGTTTCCATTAAGAACGGTCTTCTTGGTTTCAGGCTGCGGACACCTGAAAGGTTCAAGCCGTTAGAGATCGGGCTGCTGATCCTTATCGTCATCCAAATAATCTTTGTCTCTCTTTCCTTGATGATAAAACCTGTCTCGGGATGGGATTCATGGGCCATATACTCGCTTTTCGGAAAGGCGTACTACATGGAGGGGTCTGCTTTCATAAACACCCTTGGTACAATGGTCCAGCGCCAGCATAACGCATTAGCGCAGGCCTGGACATTCGTCTGCATAGGCCAATGGAATGAGATCCTGGGAAAGATGAATTTCTGCGTATATTATGCCGCACTTATCGCCATTTTTTACTTTGCCGTTAGAAGGTTCTCGCCAAGGTTAACATCGCTTCTTGCGACCTATATGCTCAGCACCCTCCCATTTCTTGTTTATCACGCGACCCTGGAGTACAGCGACCTTTTGATGTCGATATATCTTTTCATCGGAATATATCTCATGTTCCTCTGGTTTGAAAAAAGGAACACCCGGCACATCGCTTTATCGGCCTTTTTCCTGCTATCCACTCTCATAATAAAAAAGGAATCCTTTTTCCACCTTGCGATAATTCTCATTATTTTCCTGGCCACCGTGTTCACCGCAAAATTTAAGGACTACAAGAACATCAAGAAGGTCCGCACCGCATCAATTTACCTTTTTGCTGCAGGGATGATATTTGCGCTCATAAGATTTTTCATGCTGCCGTATGATGGGACCAAAATGTCTTCAGCCATCGAATTTTCAAGGCTCTGGCCGATGATCTCCGTCTTTTATGATTACGTATTTGTCCGCAGCAACTGGAGCATCATATTTTTCATGCTGATAGCACTTTTGATCTTCAAAGGCCGAAAGCTGAGGGAGGGCTACAATTTAAATCTATTGGGCCTCATTATTCTGGAATTTATCGGCTTTTTCGCATACTATTTTGTCGCGGAACAAAGCACCTATTCATGGCTTTATTTTGTTACCCCTGCGGTACGGAATATCCTGCAGTTCGTTCCTCTTATGGTTCTTCTTATCGCGCGCATCCTGCCTGAGGGATTGTTGCCCGGAGCCGCTAAATGACCAATGTGTTATATGATAAGGAATATTATAGGTCCCACACCGAATTCCAGGCGAGATCCGACTGCGATTCGATCCCCAGTTTTAAATGGATAAAGGATAATCTTTCGATAAATAAAGGGAACGTTGTTCTGGATGCCGGTTGCGGAACAGGGCATTTGCTTAATTACTGTTGCGATAAGCTCGCCAAGGGCTATGGGACCGATATATCTAATGACGCAATAGCTATCGCAAGATCAAAATATCCGCACCTGGATTTTTCCAGGCAGGATATCAGAAAACTGAGCTTCCCCGATGAGTTCTTCGACAGGATAATATGTTTCAATGTGATCGAACATATCGACGGCCAAGACAGGGCGATGATCGAGCTGAAGCGTGTCCTGAAAAAGGACGGAATAATTATAATGGGCACGCTGGACCGGGATTCGCTTTCATGGAGGCTGTTCAGCATATTTTACGGTGATAAAACGCACGTAAAGGAATTTAATTTCAGCGAATTCGGGGATTTTATCTCAGAATATTTCACGGTCGTCGCCACAAAAAGGTCCAGCTGCATCGCCAGGTTCCATCCCATTGTGAACAGCATACTGCGGTCATTTTTAAAGGGTGACGTTCTGGTTAAAGCGGTGAAATAATGAACCCTATAAATTGGGAGGCCTCAAAGGAGAAAGAAAAGTCCTGGTGGAAAAACTGGAAAGTGCGCTCGAACCCGATCGATATGAAAAAGCTCATAATGGAACGTGCGGATAAAATAAAGTTCAAGATCGGGTCATATTATCCGGCCGGAAATAACATGAAAATACTTCAGATCGGGCCTGGCGGCAATGGTGAGGTCCACTTTCTAAAGGGAGAAAGGTATGCGATTGATCCTCTCGCTGATTTTTTCATTAAAAGCTTCCCCGACCTGATCGACCCGAATGTTGCCTTCGTTGAAGGGATGGCGGAAAATCTCCCTTATAAGCGATCTTTCTTTGATGTCATTTTGTTCATTAATGTGCTGGACCATTGTTCGGACCCTAATAAGACCATGTCCGAAATATCAAGATGCTTAAAGAACGGGGGCTTGCTTGTGTTCGAGGTGAACATCTATAACCGGATCTTTGCGGCGATCCACAAGCTGTTGTACAGATTTATCGACCCTGAGCATCCGCACGCCTTCACAAAACAAAAAATACGGTCCCTGTTAAAGGCGGAATACCAGGTCCTTGAAGAATCCCTGAAGGAAATGGTATTTTATGACATTATGAACCTTAAAAGGGTCCTTCTTTTTGGCTTAAAAATGTTCAGAATGGCTCCGGTTGAATATAAAGTTATAGCGAAAAAAATATCTTAAATATGAACATGAAGATACTTTTTATAAACCCTCCATTCTTATCCAGTTTCTCAAGGTCGCAAAGAAGCCCCGGCGTCACAAAGGGCGGCACGATTTATTATCCTTACTGGCTTGGATATGCCGCCGGGCTTGCTGAAAAGAACGGGTTCGAGATCAAATTGATGGATTGCGCCGTCAAAGATGTTCCCCTCAGATCGACGATCGATGAAATAGAGCGATATTCTCCTTCGCTCATAGTTGTGGACAGCAGTACCCCTAGCATTTATAACGACGTTGAATTTGCCGATAACTTAAAGAGATCACTACCCTCCTCTTACATATTGCTCGTCGGAACACATCCATCCGCCCTGCCTGAAGAAACACTTAAGATCTCTGGCGGCGGGGTAGATGCGATCGCGATTGGTGAATACGACGTGACGGTGTCCGAGCTTGCGCAGACTATTTCGGGCAAACGTGATCCGAATGATATCGCCGGTCTTTACACGAGAAAGGGCTTTACTCCGGCGAGAAAACACCTTGAAGACCTTGATATCCTGCCTTTCATATCTTCTATCTATAAACGGTTCCTCGATATAAATGATTATTACTTCGCGGCGTCAGACCATCCGATGGTAATGATGATAACTGGACGCGGATGCCCGTACGGGTGCTTTTTCTGTGTCTATCCGCAAACGATGCACGGGAAAAAATACCGCCAAAGGTCAGCGCGCAATGTCGTGGATGAATTCAAATACGTGAGAAAAGAGCTCCCGCGGGTCAGGGAGATAGTGATCGAGGACGATACTTTCACCGTGGACACAAAAAGAGTGAGAGAAATCTGCAGGTTGCTCATAGAAGAGAATGTCCGCATGAAATGGTCTTGTAATGTACGGGTCAACCTTGACCTTGAGACAATGAGACTTATGAAAAAGGCGGGGTGTCGCCTGCTGATCGTCGGATATGAAAGCGGTTCACAAAAGGTCCTGGATGGAATGAAAAAAAAGATAAGGCTTGAAGAATCCCGCAGCTTCGCCGAGAACGCCAGAAAGGCGGGGCTTCTTGTGCACGGATGTTTCATGGTAGGCAATCCCGGGGAAACAAAAGAGACGATGCGGCAAACATTTGATTTTGCCGTTGAGCTTGATTGCGACAGCGCCCAGTTCTATCCCCTCTATATTTATCCGGGCACTGAGGCATATGAGTGGGCGAAGAACGAGTGCATGATAAAAAAAGACGTCACCTACAGGGATTGGCTTACGGCCTCGGGCAAACACAATGCCATTCTCGATATGCCCGGTATCTCCGCCAGGGAGATGATCGAATTTTGCGACAAGGCATATTTAAGGTTCCATTTAAGGCCAAGATATATATTAAAAAAACTGGTCCAGCTGTTCACCTCTCCTTCTGAAGGGATAAGGTCTTTAAGGTCGGCTTTGAATTTTATCGCAGGTTCGATACATGGAAAATAATATCGTGACGCCAAAATATTCCGTATCGGTCGTTGTGGTATGCTACAACGAATCAAAAAATATCAAGGAGTGCATTGGATCGATAATGTCCCAGGATTATCCGAGTGATAAATATGAACTTCTGCTTGTCGATAACGGCTCTACCGACGGGACCTATGACATTATCAAGGGCCTATCAAAGCAATACGGGAACATAAGGGTCGTAATAAATCCCATACGAAGCATAAGCAGGAGCAGGAATGTCGGCCTCAGGGAATCTTACGGTGATCTTATCGCTTTTACCGATGCTGACTGCGTTGTCCCCGCCAACTGGCTAAAGACGCTGGTCGACGGTTTTCTAAAGTACAAGAAGAACGATCCGAGCCTTTGCGCGGCCGGCGGTTCCAATATCCCGCCAAAAAACAGGAGCAGGTTCTATGATACCCTTGGAATTTTTCTTGATACATTTCTCGGGAGCGGGGGTTCGGTGCAGGGCAGGATCTATGGCGA